>Ga0335085_10000489_pt1 | contig 111194 bp, 117 predicted proteins | sample Lox_Sample_45_FD_206712 | JGI IMG/M metagenome (GOLD analysis project Ga0335085, IMG submission 206712) | Soil microbial communities from Loxahatchee National Wildlife Refuge, Florida, United States - Lox_Sample_4.5 | ecosystem: Environmental > Terrestrial > Soil > Wetlands | place: USA...
CGCTGGGACGCATGGCTGGATCGTCCCGCTCGACGCGCCCACCACCACTGATTTCGTCAGCTTCTATGCCGCCGGCACGCTCGCCAACGCCGGTACCCCGGCGCTTGCCTATGACCTCTCGGCGCATTTCCATGCCGAGCAAGCCATCGTCGGCCAGGGCATACAATACCAGTACTTCAACTACCCGCCGGTCTTTCAGGCGCTGTTCGCAGTTGTCGCCCATCTGCCCTACGCGACCGCCTTTGTCGGGTTCGAGGTCGCAACCCTTCTCGCGTTTCTGTTTGTCGCCCGTCGCATCCTCGACGATTTCAGCACGACGGCGCTGATCGCGCTGATCGCCTTTCCAGGGGTGTGGTGGAATTTCGGGCTGGGCCAGAATGCATTTTTGACTGCGGCGTTGTTCGGCGGCGCGACACTGCTGCTCGACCGGCGACCTATCCTCGCCGGGCTGTGTTTTGGCGCGATTTGCTACAAACCGCATCTGGCACTGCTGGTGCCGTTGGCGCTTGGCTTTGGCGGCCACTGGCGTGCCTTCGTGGCGGCGGCTTGTTCTGCGGCAGTGCTGGCGCTGATGTCGATGGCGCTGTTCGGCTGGGAGACATGGCAGGCATTTTTCGCCACCGCCGGCGCCTCGCATTCGATCTACGAGTCAGGCCGCATCCATTTCAGTGGCTTTATCAGCCCGTTTGGCGCGATGCGGCTGATGGGAGCAAACATTGCCGCGTCCTATCTCGTTCAGGCGATCTGCACGACGCTCGCGTCCGTAGTCGTCGCAATCGTCTGGCGGCGGCGTTTGTCATTGCCGGTGCGCAATGCGGTGCTGGCCTCGGCGACGCTGGTCGCGGTGCCGTTGTCGCTGTTTTACGACATGATGATCGGCGCGGTGGCGGGATGCTGGCTCCTGCGCGGTGCTGGGCGCGAGGCCATGCCGACCTGGGAAAAGACCGTGCTGGCGGCGATCTACCTGTTGTCGCTTAACGGCCGCGGTTTTTCCCAGAACCTGTCGTTGCCCGTCAACACGATCTGCGCGCTGGCGCTGTTTGGGTTGGCGACGCGCCGGGCGGCGACGGAGTTGGGACTCAGTCTCCCGTCGCGGGGACCGGCTTCGGTGCCGCGCGCCGCGCCGACCAGGTGAAAACCGACGACATCGCGTAGTTCCACACGACCGATACCGCGGCACCGGAGAGTCCCGCCAGCCACCATGCATGATCGCCGGCGATCGACGAGGCGACGCCGACATTGGCCGCCGCGCCGAGCCCGCAAACCGCGTAGAACGAGCCAAGGCCCGAAAGGATTCGCCAGCCCCTGAGCCGCCGGTCACGATAGGTAAAGAGGTTGTTGAGCAGGAAATTGCCAGTCATCGCGACGACCGTCGCGACACCTTGCGACTCCGCGAACGGCGCCAGATGGAGCATCAGCCACAGCGTCGTCAGGTGCACGCCGACACCCAGGCCGCCTATCAGGCAGAACAGCAGAAACCGCACCGGTACGGCCGGCCCGATCAGCTTCTGCAGCAGCAGCATCAAATATTCCCAGGCGACGAGCGTATCGAGCTTGCTCTCACCATGCAGCCGCTGACGGAATTGCAACGGCAGTTCGGCGAACGCGAAGGGCCGCGGTGTCGAGGCGAACAGGTCGAGCAGGATTTTGAACCCCTGCCCCGACAGCCGCCGCATGGCGCCGGTGAACGCCGTACGCTCAATGATAAAGAACCCACTCATCGGATCGGTCAGCTCGGCCTTGACGACAAGCCGGCTGAGGCGCGTCGCGAACTCGCTTATCCGAACCCGCGTCTGCTGCCAATCGCCGACACCGCCATCGCCGACATGCCTGCTGGCAACGACGATGTCGAGATGCTCCGCCTTGAGCTTCTCCAGCATGCGCGGCAGCAGCGTCTCGTCGTGCTGCAGATCGCCGTCCATCACCGCGAGATAGGGTGCCGCGCTCGCCAGCATGCCCTCGATGCAGGCCGAACTCAGCCCACGCCGGCCGATGCGCTGGACGCAGCGGACATTGCCCTGACGACGCGCGAGCGTGCGTACCGCATCGGCGGTGCCGTCGGACGAGTCATCGTCGACAAAGATGACCTCCCAGGCGGTCCCGGCGAGCACGCGGTTCAGCCGCTCGACAATCAAGGGGACGTTGTCGCGCTCGTTGAGCGTCGGGATGATGACCGCGAGTTCGACCGGTGCGGCCGCCGGAACCAGCGTTTCCGCCTCCGGCGACGCGGGCGCCGGCGGATCCTCAAGCCACAGCCGCGCGACGCTCATCCACCTTCAACCCGCTGCAAACGTTCGGTGCAATGTAGCAGCGGATGCTTAAGAAAGCCTAACGGTGCGTTAGCTCTCGCAGATGCCCCTCGGATCGACGCCCTTGGCACCGTCCGGGAGGATCATCGCGATCACACCCGCTCGATCACCGCGGCGATACCCTGACCGACGCCGACGCACATCGCGACGAGTGCGTATTTGCCGCCGATGCGCTGCAACTGGCGCGCCGCGGTCAGCGCGATGCGCGGCCCCGATGCCCCGAGGGGATGGCCGATCGCTATCGCGCCGCCGTTCGGGTTGACTCGGCTGTCGTCGAACGGGACCTCCAGCCCTTTGAGGCAGGCGAGTACCTGCGACGCAAACGCCTCGTTGATCTCGATCACATCCATGTCCTTGAGCGTCAGCCCCGCGCGTTCCAACGCTTTCTTCGCCGCCGGCACCGGGCCATAGCCCATGATCCGCGGCGCAACACCGGCAACGCCCGTCGAGAGGATGCGGCAGATAGGCTGTTGTCCGGCGGCGTCGCCCGCCTTGCGCGAGGCGACGATCATCGCCACCGCGCCATCATTGACGCCCGAGGCATTGCCGGCAGTCGTGACTCCATCAGCAAACAGCGGGCGCAGCTTCGCGAGGCCCGCCATATCGGTCTGTGGCCGCGGATGTTCATCCTCGGCAACGGTCACCGGGCCGGCGCGCCCGCCCGGCACGTCGACCGCCACGATTTCGCCCGCGAAAAAGCCGTCCGCCTTGGCCGCGGCATATTTTGCCTGCGAGCCGGCGGCAAAGATGTCGGCGGCCTCGCGGGTTATCTGATAGTCGCGCGCCAGATTGTCGGCGGTCTCGGGCATCGTATCCGCGCCGTAGCGGCCTTCCACCTTTGGGTTCGGGAAGCGCGCACCGATCGTCGAATCGAAGATGCGCATCTCGCGGCTGTAGGGGCTTTCCGCCTTTGCCATGACAAACGGCGCGCGGCTCATGCTCTCGACCCCGCCGGCGACAAAGACATCGCCTTCGCCGCAGGTGATTTGCTGTGCGGCAACCGCGATCGCGTTAAGCCCGCTGCCGCAATTGCGCTGCAGCACCGAGCCGGGGACCTCGATCGGCAGCCCGGCGACCAGCGCGGCATGGCGCGCGACGCAGCGGCTGTCCTCGCCGCCCTGGTTGCCGCAGCCAACCACCACGTCCTCGATCTTTTCGGGGTCAAAGCCGCTTTCGGCAACGACAGTGGCGATGACGCTGGCAAGCATGTCGTCGGGCCGCATCTTCGCGAGCGCGCCGGCATGCCGGCCAAAGGGGCTGCGCTTACCGGTATACATATAGGCGTCGAGCATGGCGCGATTCCTCCGTTGCTGGCGGCATTTCCGTGCGCGCGCCGACGACTGTCAAGGCGTTACTCCATAATCAAAGGCGTTTCCGGTATCATCGCGTCGTGAGCCACGACCATCACAGCCACGGTCATTCGCATGGCCATGCTCATGCTCCGGCCGACTACGGCCGGGCCTTCGCGATCGGCATCGGCCTCAATCTCGTCTATGTCGCGGCCGAGGCGGGGTACGGGTTGGCGGCGGGGTCGCTCGCGCTACTCGCCGACGCCGGTCATAATCTCGGCGACGTGCTGGGCCTCGCGCTGTCCTGGGGCGCGGCGCTGCTGGCGCGGCGCGGGCCGAGCAGCCGGTTCACTTACGGCCTGCGCTCGAGCTCGATTCTGGCGGCGCTGGCCAACGCGCTGATTCTTCTTGTGGTCACGGGCGGCATTGCCTGGGAGGCGATCCGCCGGCTTGGGCATCCGATGGCGGTTACGGGAGACACCGTGGCCGTCGTCGCGGCGGTCGGCATCGCCGTCAACGGCTTCACCGCGCTGCTGTTCGCCAGCGGGCGCGCGCAGGACCTCAATCTGCGCAGCGCCTTTATGCATATGGCAGCGGACGCGCTGGTCACCGCCGGCGTCGTGGTGGCGGGGATCGCGATCGCGTTCACAGGCTATCTCTGGCTCGATCCGGCCGTCAGCCTCGTCGTTTCCGCGGTCATTATTTACGGTACGTGGGATCTCGTGAGGCAGGCGCTGAGCCTTGCGCTCGACGCGGTGCCGGAAGCCGTAGACCCCGATGCGGTGCGCGCGCATCTGCTCGCGGTGCCCGGGGTCACGGCGCTGCACGATCTGCATATCTGGGGCATGAGCACGACCGAGACCGCGCTTACCTGCCATCTGGTGATGCCGCAGGGCCATCCCGGCGACGACGCCCTGGCGCAGATCGCGCACGATCTCGAACATGATTTCCGCATCCATCACACGACCCTGCAAATCGAACTCGGCGACAGCGCCGAATGCGCCCTGACGCCGGAGCATGTCGTGTGAAGCGTTGCCGTGATGCCGTACGGCGCCTAGATTTCGCGCAAAGCCAGTAGGGAGACGGTGATGAGCGAGAAGATTGCCCTGCGCGAGGTCGGCATGCGCGATGGCCTGCAGTCGATCGCCACGGTGATGCCGACCGAGACCAAGATCGCCTGGCTCGACGCCGAATACGCGGCCGGCGTGCGCTATGTCGAGGTCTCATCCTTCGTGCCGCCGAAACTGCTGCCGCAACTGGCCGATGCCGAGGCGATCATTAAACACGCGATGACGCGCTCGGGCCTGCACGTCTCGGCGCTGATCCCCAATTCGCGCGGCGCCGAGCGCGGCATGGCGCTGGGCGTGCCTGAGATGAACTATGTGCTCTCGGTCTCAAACGGTCACAATTTGTCGAACGTGCGCCGCCCGACCGAGGAATCGATCGCCGATTTCCGCCGTGTCGTGGCACTGTGCCACAGCGGTGACAAGCCGGCGAAGATCAATTGCGGGCTGGCGACCGCGTTCGGCTGCACGATCGAAGGCGATGTCGACGAGGACCGGGTGCGCCGCATCGCCAACGAGGTCGCCGAGGCCGGAGCCGACGGCATCATCCTCGCTGACACGGTCGGCTACGGCCAGCCGGCGGCGATCGAGCGCGTGTTCCGCAAGGTCATCGCCGATGTCGCCCCGCTGCCCGTCGCAGCGCATTTCCACGACACGCGCGGGCTTGGCCTCGCCAATGTACTCGCCGCGTACAACGCAGGCTGCCGCGAGTTCGACGCCTCGCTCGGCGGGCTCGGCGGCTGCCCCTACGCGCCCGGCGCGACCGGCAACATCGTGATGGAAGATGCAGCCTTTCTCTTCGAGTCGATGGGCTGCGATGTCGGGATCGACCTCGACAAGCTCGTCAAGGTGCGCGCGATCGTCGCCAAGGCGCTGCCCGAGGTGCCGCTTTACGGCGCGATCGCCAAGGCTGGGCTGCCGCGCAATTTCCACCCGATGGCGCAAGCCGCAGAATAACCGTGCGGCCAAGGGCGTGGTCTTGCCGCCTGCTGCTCGTTGCTGCGGTTGGCACGATGAGCGCGGGATGCGCGGTTGCTCACCGCACCGACATCATGCGCGAAGACGTGTTGAGCGACGCACAGCAAGCTATCGCTGACGCCAAGCTGAGCCACGGCGACCTGACGATTGCCGGTTCAGTCGACCGGCCGGATGCGACCTATGCGCCGGGTCAGCCGATCACCTTGTCGGCCAAGGTCGACAAGGACGCTTTTGTCGCGATCCTGCGCGTGCTGCCGGGCGGCGAGACGACGATCGTCTGCCCCAATCGCGCGCATCGCGACCCTTCGGCCAAGACCGGCGCGGTATTGAGCGTTCCCGCGCCGGGTGAGCAGGTCAAGATCGCCGCCGATAAACCCGGCGTCGTGCTGTTCGAGTTCATCGCCTCCACCACGGGCAAGTCCTGGCTTTTCACCCGCGCCCCCGATGACGGCTCGGATTTCGCGTATCTCGGCGTCACCACCCGCGAGATCGCCAAAGACCTGGTATCGGGTCTCAAGGTCGGCGGCCCCGCGCCGACCGCATCGTCTCAGGTGACTGTCCGGATCAGCGGCGGCGGTCTGCTCTGAGGCTACCGGCTGCAGCTCAAATCGGTGCCGGCGAGGAACGGCCCCGCCTCCGACGATGTCGCGGCGCTCGGCAGGCACAAAACCTGGGGAGCGGCGCGCGCAGCGCTCGCCGCGGCCGTGACGTTGTTGCCGCTGGCGCCGGTTGGTGATGTACCCGAGACCGAAGACGCACCACTCGCGAGCGAACCGGACGAAGCGCCCGAGCGGGACGCGCCATTGGCGCTGGTGATTGCCGCCGTCCCCGTGTTGATGACCGCGCCGATGCCCGTATTTGAGGCGCTCGTACTATGCGGCACCGAACTGGTGGCGCCCACCCCGGAGGCGATCGCGCCCGGCCCGGTGACTGTCCCCGCGGTCGCGGCTCCACCACCGCTTCCGCCGCGGCTTGATGGCGCCGACGTGGTGCCTGATTGCGCCGCCGCGGCGGGTGTGGGGTTCGCGCTTGTCAGCGTGCCAGACGGTGTCGTTGCCGCGCCGAGCGGCGGCGCCGGGCGGGGCGCGGACGGACCGAGCGCCGGCAGTTGCACAGCGCCGGAGCCGACCTGGCCGGCGCCTTTGGAGCCGGGAGTCGGGCCGCCGGCCGGTTCGCTGGTTGTGGCCTGCTGCGCCGACGCCGGCATCGCAGCGAGCAGCGCGATGGCCAGTGAAACCGCCTTCGCGCGCCAGCAACGACGGCGCTCGCCCATTCCCCGTCGCGATTGGCCGTCGCGGGCGGCGTCTGCTAGGGTCGGTGTGAGGTGAAGCGGAACGCGGGCGCGCATGACAACTTCAGCATACGACATCGGGCCCTCGACCGTCCCCGTCGTCACGATCGCCGAGGGCCGCGCGACCGTCCGGCTCAATCGTCCACGCGAACACAACCGGCTCGAGCCGGACGATCTCACAGTGCTGCGCGAGACCTTTACCCGCATCGACCATGATCCGAGCGTCCGCGTGCTGGTGGTGACCGGCACCGGCAAAAGCTTCAGCTCGGGCTACCACATCGGCGCCCTGATCGAGCGCGAGGCAGAGAAGCAGCCGACACCAGGCAATGCTGACGACTCTTTCGAAACCGTGGTCAACCGATTGGAGCAACTGCGCATCCCGACGATCGCCGCGCTGCAAGGCAGCGTTTATGGCGGCGCCACCGATCTCGCGCTCGCCTGCGATTTTCGCCTCGGGGTCGAGGGCATGCGCATGCTGATGCCGGCGACGCGGCTCGGCATCATCTATTACCCGTCCGGCATCGAGCGTTATGTGTCGCGGCTCGGCATCGCGGCGGCAAAACGCCTGTTCCTCACCGCCGAACCGATCGAAGCCGAGGAGATGCAACGGATCGGCTATCTCGACGCGGTCGTCCCGGCGGCGGAACTGATGGCACGGGTCGACGCCTTGGCCGAGAGCCGCGCCGCCAACGCGCCGCTGGCGCTTGCCGGGCTGAAACGCGCGATCAACGAGGTCGCCGCCGGGCGGCTCGACCGCGACGCGCTCGCCACGGCGCGCGCCGGTTGCTCTGTTTCCGAGGATCACGCTGAGGCGCTCAAGGCGTGGTCCGAAAAGCGCAAGCCGGTGTTCAAAGGCCAGTAGACAAGCCGCCCTGATCGCGCGAGGCTTCGCGCCCGATTTCCGCCTGCCGAGGAGGCCCGCCATGTATGAACAGGATGTCGTCGTCACGACCAAATACGGCCCGTGCCCGAGCTTTGTCGCCTGCCCCGACGGCCCCGGCCCCTACCCCGGCATCATCTTCTACATGGACGCGCCCGGCATTCGCGAGGAGCTGCGCAACATGACGCGGCGCATCGCGCGCCACGGCTATTTTGCGATCCTGCCCGACATGTATTACCGGCTCGGCACGCTGCGCTTCGACATTCCGCGGCGCGACGACAAGATGGCCACCGTGTTCCTCGGCGCGATGAACAGCCTCACCAACGCGATGGTGATGGACGACACCGCCGGCATCCTCGGCTTTCTCGACGCGCAAGACAAATGCAAGCCCGGCCCGGTCGGCTGCGTCGGCTACTGCATGAGCGGCCAGCATATCACCAATGCCGCCGCACTCTTCCCGCACCGCATCAAGGCAGCGGCCTCGCTCTATGGCGTGGGCATCATCACCGACAAGGAGGATTCGCCGCATTTGCTCCTCGATCGGATCAAGGGCGAACTCTATTACGCCTTCGCCGAGACCGATCGCAGCGTGCCGCCCAACATCCCCGGCGATCTCGCCAAGCTGCTCGCCAAGACCAACGTCAGGCACGAGATCAAGACCTTCCCCGGCACCGAGCACGGTTTCGCGTTCGCCGAGCGCCCGGTCTACAACACGCTCGCGGCCGAAGAGACGTGGGACAAGATGTTCGCGATGTGGGACCGCAACCTTAAAGGCTAGCGCTCTCACTTCGCCATCGGCCGGCGCCCTGGCCGCATCAGCCTGGCGCCCGTCCGCACCGAAAAGCATCATCATGCGACCGTTCATGGCGGCAATCTTCATCGTCCTGGCATCTGCCAGCGCGGCGATGGGCGACTGCAACCATCCGGTCGCAATCAGCTTCGCGCCGGGACAATCCTCCACAACCGTCAGCAGTGGTGAGAGCGTTCCGACCGTCGAATGCTATCAGGTGATCGCGCCCTCCGGCCGCGATCTTGGCATGTATCTGGAAAGCGCCGCGAAAGGCCCGTCGCTGGAGGTTTACGCCCCTGGCTGGACCACGAACTGCGATGCGGCCGGCGAGTGCAACACGTCGGGCACGTTGATGAGCGATCCCGGCGAGACCGAATGGATCGACAGCTTGACCGAGACCGGCGCCTATCTGATCGTCATCGACAACGCCAATGGCGACGATTACCGGCTCACCATCGAAATTCGTGCCTCGGGAGATGACCGCTCATGAAACTCCGCCACAATCCGGCTTCGCCCTTTGTCCGCAAGGTCATGGTCTGCGCCCATGAACTCGGCCTTGCGAGCAGGATCGAGCTGCTCGACACGACCGTGAGCCCGGTCACGGCCAACGCCGCGCTCGCGGGCGAGAATCCGTTGATGAAAATCCCCGCGCTCGTCACCGATGACGGCGATGTGCTGTTCGATTCGCCGGTCATCTGCGAATACCTCGACAGCCTCGCGGGCGGCGGCAAGATTTTTCCGACCGGCAAGGCGCGATGGAAAGCGCTGCGCCAGCAGGCGCTGGGCGACGGCATTCTCGACGCGCTGATCCTCTGCCGCTACGAGATCGCCGCGCGGCCCGAGGAAAAGCGCTTCGCCGGCTGGACCGACGGCCAGATGCGCAAGGCGCATCAGGGACTTACCGCGCTGGAAGGCGAGGATTTGTCGGGCCGCACGATCGGCACGATCACCGCCGGCTGTACGCTTGGCTATATCGACTTTCGCTTCCCGAATGACGGCTGGCGCGATCGTCATCCCAAGCTTGCGGCGTGGTACAAGACCGTCGAAGCCACGCCGGCGATGCAGGCGACCAAACCGCCCGCGGGATGACGGCTGAGGGGATTTCCGCTTCAGCGCATAGCTTTAGCGCAGGACCGTCGCTGCGAAAGCGAGGTTGAGGATGACAACGCTGATAAGGAACAACAGGGGGACAATACTGGGGGATTGGGGCACGTGGGTTCTCGGGGGTTGGCGCTGCGCATTACGCATCGTCGCCAGAAATCGTTTCACGTCCCTTGCCGGCAAGACGACGAAAGGCGATAGCAGCCGCGCGATTGGCGCATTCACCGCCCTCTTGCGCAACCACCTATTAGAGCAGTTCGCCTTGCGCCGCCGGATAGACGATGGTGCGATCGGGCTGCGGCGCCGCGCCCGGCGTCAACGAGGCCAGCTCGATCTTGCCGTGATCCATGATATGGCGCACATCGACGCCCTCGTTCAGCAAATAATCGCTGACGATCCGACGGTGACAGCGCCACCACACCGCCTCGGCGCACATTATTGCCGGCACGTGCTCGGTCGCGAGGCCACGCAATTCGTCGAGCGCTGCGCGGAACGCCGGTGTCATCGCGTAATCAGCATAGGCCTGGAACGCCTCGCTGCGCCACAGGCCGTTGGGTGATGGCGGCGCTCCTTTCGGGCGATGCCGCAACCCGCCGAGCGCCGCGATATGACGATACCCGATCCCCGCCGCGGCCAGCGTCGCCGGCAGCACGTCGGCGTTGAATTGCGGATTGAACCGCGAACGCGGCACGGTGCGCACATCGATCACCAAATCGACACCATTTTCGCGCAAGAGCGCGATCAGCTCCTCCGCTGATCGCGTCGAATGGCCAATGGTGTAAATGGTTTGCGTCATTGCGAGCGCAGCGAAGCAATCTCAGCCAGTCTTGGCCTTGTAGCGGGAGATTGCGACGTCGCCCAACGGCTCCTCGCAATGACAGCCTTAATACATATGCTGCCCACCGTTCACCGAGAGGGTCGAGCCGGTGATGAAGTCCGCGTCGTCGGCGACGAGGAACAACACCGTGCGGGCGATGTCCTCGGCTTTGCCGAGGCGGCCGACCGGGATGCGGGCGATGATCTTTTCCAGCACATCGGCCGGAACCGCGCGCACCATGTCGGTATCAACATAGCCGGGCGCGACGGCGTTGACGGTGATGCCGCGCGCCGCGCCTTCCTGTGCCAGTGCTTTGGTAAAGCCGTGAATGCCCGATTTTGCGGCGGCGTAATTGACCTGGCCGTATTGCCCGGCCTGGCCGTTGATCGAGCCGATATTGACGATGCGGCCAAAATGCCGTTCGCGCATGCCCTCGATCACCGCCCGGCACATGTTGAAGCACGACGACAAATTGGTCTGGATCACCGCATTCCACTGTTCGAAGCTCATGCGATGCATCGTCGTGTCGCGGGTGATGCCAGCATTGTTGACCAGCACCTCGACCGGCCCGAGTGCAGCCTCGATCGCCTTCACGCCCTCCTGGCAGGAGGCGAAATCACCGACATTAAATTTAAAAACCGGGATGCCGGTCTCATTCTGGAACTGCTCGGCCGCCGCATCGTCGCTGCCGTAATTGGCGGCGACCTTGTAGCCGGCATTCTTTAACGCAATTGCGATCGCCCGTCCGATACCGCGCGTGCCACCCGTGACCACCGCCACTCTGGCCATGGTTTCCTCCCTCTCTTCTTCCATTCGTCACCCGCAGTCCCCGGATCAAGTCCGGGAATGGCCCGCGGGTCTGATGGCCGGGGCAAGCCCAGCCATGACGGGGTCTTAGTCCATCCGATTTGCGCCTAGTCGCGCGCCACGCACATGGCAATTCCCATGCCACCGCCAATGCACAGCGTGGCAAGCCCCTTTTTGGCGTCGCGCTTCTGCATCTCGTAAAGCAGCGTCGTCAGGATGCGCGCGCCCGAGGCGCCGATCGGGTGACCGAGCGCGATCGCGCCGCCATTGACATTGAGCCTGTCGGGGTCAAAGCCGAGATCCTTGCCGACCGCACAAGCTTGCGCGGCAAAAGCCTCGTTCGCCTCGATCAGATCAAGGTCGTCGACCGACCAGCCGGCCTTTTTCAGCGCCATGCGCGAGGCCGGTATCGGACCCGAGCCCATGATCGCCGGGTCGACCCCCGCCGTCGCCCAAGAGACGATACGCGCCAGTGGTTTGATGTTGCGCTTCGCCGCCGCATCCGCGGTCATCAGCACGACCGCCGCGGCACCGTCATTGATGCCCGACGCGTTGCCGGCGGTGACGGTGCCGTTTTTGTCAAAGGCCGGCCGCAGGCCCGAGAGCACCTCGAACGTCGTGCCGTGCTTGGGGTGTTCGTCGGTATCGACGATTGTGTCGCCGCGCCGTCCCTTGATCACGACGGGAACAATCTCGTTCTTGAACTTGCCGGCCTTCTGCGCCGCCTCAGCCTTGGCCTGCGAGGTGGCGGCGAACCGGTCCTGCTGCTCGCGGGTGATCTGCCAGCGCTGCGCGACATTCTCAGCGGTGTTGCCCATGTGGTAGCCGTTGAACGCGTCCCACAATCCGTCCCTGATCATCGTATCGACCATCTGCGTATCGCCCATCTTGGTGCCGTTGCGCAGATGCAGGCAATGCGGCGCCTGGCTCATGCTTTCCTGGCCGCCGGCGACGACGATATCGCTGTCGCCGTTACGAATTGCCTGATAGCCGAGCGCGACGGTGCGCAGCCCGGAGCCGCAGAGCTGGTTGACGCCATAAGCCGTCGCCTCATAAGGGATGCCGGCGCCGACCGCGGCTTGCCGCGCGGGGTTTTGACCTTCTCCGGCCGCCAGAATCTGGCCCATGATCACTTCATTGACCTCGCCCGGCTCGACCTCGGCGCGGCGCAGCGCCTCTGCGATCGCCGCCTCGCCCAGCTTGTGTGCCGGCAGGCCCGCGAGTCCACCGTTGAAGGCGCCGACGGCGGTGCGGGCGGCGCTGGCGATGACGATCTCAGGCATGGGCGATCTCCTTACGAGGATGCCGATCTATGTGGGCCGGACCAGTGGTAGCAAAAAGGGGTGACAGACAGAAGTCCAGCCGTCAGCTTTCGCCGGAGCGACGGGTGCGGCGGGGTGCCCGGCGCGGCTTTGGTCTGCTTTCCAGCACGGCGAGCCGACGTTCGAGTTCGTCGACCCGACGCGCGAGTCTCGCGATTTCGTCCGCATCCGCGGCTGGTGCGTTGGGAATGGGCGGCGGGCCAAACGGGCCAAAAAACGGTGGCCAAGCCGGGAACGGCGCACCGCCAGGCTGCGCCGGGTCGGACGCGGGATAGGAAAACCGGCCGGCAACTTCCATCCAGCGTTTCAACATCTCCATCGCCCGTGGATCGGCGAGAAGCGCCGTCAGATACTGCGTCCACAGGGTCAGATAGCGGCGCGCCAACTCGTCGGCATCATTCATTGAAGCGGATTATACGCCCGGGGGATCATGCGCGCCCAGCCTGAGCCGCCGGCTCCACGCGAATGATGACCAAATCGTGCTAAACCGCTGTATTGTCGCGAAGCCGCATTGTCGCTACGACGGGATAGCAGGCGCATGAATACTCAAGGCACCGAGCAAGCTGCCGGCTCAAAGCCGGTCGTGGTCAAGAAATACGCCAATCGGCGCCTCTACAACACGGCGACGAGCAGTTATGTGACGCTTGAAGACCTCGCCAAGATGATCAAGGACGGCGGGGATTTTGTCGTTCACGACGCAAAAACGAACGAAGACATCACGCGATCGGTGCTGACCCAGATCATCGTCGAGCAGGAGCAGAAGGGACAGAATCTGCTGCCGATCAGCTTCCTGCGGCAGCTCATCGGCTTTTACGGCGACAGCATGCAGTTTCTTGTGCCGGGCTATCTCGAACAAGCGATGATCTCATTTGCCCGCAACCAGGATCAGATGCGCGACACGCTGCGCGCCACCTTCGGCATCTTCCCGTTTGGCCAGTTCGAGGAGATGGGCAAGCAGAACATCGCGCTGTTCGAGCAGGCGATGAAGATGCTGTCGCCTTATGGTCGCGGCGCCGCGAACGAAAAGACTGCCGCCGCCGAGTCGAAACCGCCCGAAGCCGCCGATGATCCGCGCCTGAAGCGGCTAGAGACCCAGCTCGAAGCGCTCACCAAGCAATTGGAAACGCTGACAAAGAACAGTTCCTAAGAGGCGTCTATGTCCGGCTTCAGCCAGGGCGGGTCGATGACGGCCATACCGTAGAGATGACCTTGCAGGAAGCCGACCCCTTCCTGTTTCAAGATCGCTGCCTCGTCCTCGGTTTCAACGCCCTCCGCGATTGTCGCGAAGCCGAACCCCTTTGCCAGTCCGAGCAGATGGCGCAGGAAGACCTGGCTCTCGTGGTTTGTCCTGATATCGCGGATAAACGAGCGGTCGATCTTGACCATGTCGAGCGCCAAGTCCTGCAAATGCTTGAGCGAGGTGTGCCCGACGCCGAAATCATCGAGCGCGACGCGGCAGCCGGCGTGACGCAGCGCGTTCACAAACCGCGCGGATTCCTCAATGTCATGGAGTGCCGCGGTCTCGGTGATCTCGATCACCAGCCGCCGGGCAAGGTCTGGATTGCCACGAAGTCGCGCGGTCAGCGCCCGCAACCATGTCCGATCGGCCGTGGTGAGCGCCGAAATATTAAGACCGAACGTCACGGCGGGATGGCGCATGGCCTCGACCAAGACCTGCTCGAGGATATAGCGGTCGATCAGCCGGATGTACCCAAACCGCTCGATCTCCTCGATGAATTCGCCGGCGGCGAGCGCGCCACCATCAGCATCCCTCAATCGCAACAGGCATTCGTAATAATCAACGTCGCCCGTCGTCGCCGATACCACCGGCTGGAAGGCAAACGTCACCCGGTTCTGGCGTAGCGCCGCCTGCACGGCGTCGCCAATCGCTGCGCAACGCCTCTCGCGTTCGCGCTGATCTTCACTCGACCGATAATGGACATGACAGTTTCGGCCCGAACGCTTCGCATCGGCGAGCGCTACTTCGGCACGGGTCATCACCTCATGCGATGTCGAACCGCGATCGAAAAACGACGCTGCGCCGATCGAGACTGTCGCCGCGATCGGACCTTGCTCGGTGTGGAATGGTGCTGACCGCACCGCGGCGAGTATCTTTTCCGCGGCAATAGCCACGCACTCGTCGGGGCAGTGCCGCAGCAATATTCCAAAGCTGTCACCGCCCAACCGGCCCACCAGATCGCTCGTTCGAATGCATTGATCAAGCCGCCGGCCAAGCTCGATCAGCACGGTATCCCCGGCAGCGTGGCCAAACCGGTCGTTGATCGCCGCCATCTTATCGATGCCTAGCACCAGGAATGCCGCCGAGCCGGGCCGGCGCGTGGCCTCGCTGATCGTGCGATCAACCGCCTCGCGCAGCCGGGTAAGATTAAAATGTCCGGTAAGCCCATCGTAGTTGATCTGATCGTCCAGACGGCTATCGCGATCCTTGGCGATAGCCGCTCCCCTCGCTCCTTGGGAATCAACCGACCCAGCGTCGCTTACACTCATCAACGCTCCACCACTTACCGGGGACGGTCTGAGTTTGGCCGGCCGAACCGGCGCCACCTGAAAGCTAGCAATCCACCCATTTAGGAAGACTTAAACGGTCGGCGACCGAGACGCCACCATCGGTCTCAACTGGGAGTATGAGAATTAAGGAATGGTAGGACCGCCTGATTGAACTCGCGCACCAAAACATGCGGAAACCAGTGGCCGCCGCGCGGGAATATCTTGACCTCCGCACCGCGGATCAGCCGTGCCAGCTCTTCCGAGAAATAGGCCGGCGTAACAATGTCGTCCTCGGCGCCAACGACAAGGGTTGGTGCCTTGATCTTGCTCAGTCCCGCGGTCCGGTCGAAGGCAAGGATTGCATCGATCCGACTCGTCGCGATGTCGAGCTGTGGAAAATGCGCCAAGCTTTGCGCCTCTATATGGCGCAATTTCTCGTTGTTCTTGGCGATCCACCAACTCGGGTACAAAAACAGCGATGTCGCCTGGACATATTGACTGGGACCAAGCCGCTGCAGCACTTCCTTGCGCAACCCGTACATCCGCCGGAAATAGGCGTCGGGCCTGGTCCAGCAAGCCGAGAGCACGGTGCTGGCCACGCGCTTTGGGTGCTCGATGGCCAGGGTCTGGGCGATCGCGCCGCCGGTCGAATGGCCCATCAAATGCGCGCGTTCGATCTCCAGCCGATCCATCAACGCAATGACATCACCGGCCATCCGATCGACCGTGTAGCCGCCGCGAATCGGGTCGCTTTCGCCCACCCCGCGGCTGTCATGGGTGATGACATCGTAACGTTTTGAAAACGCTGCGACTTGCTCATGCCAGAAGGCCGCCAGCCCGCCCAGCCCCGATATCATCATGACGGGAAAGCCAGCGCCATGCCGCTCGTAGTAGAGAGAGCCGTCGTTGATCGAGATACGGGGCATCGGCAAGCCGAAAAATACGGGTTCAGCGTCGGTAACACCGCTGGAGGGACGCTGTCAAAGGGAACGCGCAAGAGTTTATTGCAGGGCTGGTCCTCAGACGATACGGATCACCAAAAGAGCCGCCGTGTTGCCTCAAATTTGACACAGGGCGGCCGTTCAATCCGCCGCGAAACCAAACGGTTGAGCATCGCGGACGCGATGAGCAGTGCGCGAGGCAGCGATCGTTCGGTCGACCAAATTGGGGTGGCGGGAAATGACGATGCATGATCGGAGTAACGAGGCTGTTCTGGGCGGCGAGTCGACGGCTGCGGCAGGCTTCACGCGCCGGGGAGCGCGCCGCGGTGGTCATCGGACCCAGGACATCGATCGTCATGTCGGCGCCCGGGTTCGCGAGCGTCGGATCATGCTTGGCTTCACCCAACAGCAGCTTGCTGATCTGATTGGCGTAACCTACCAGCAAGCGCACAAATACGAGCGCGGGATCAATCGAATCTCGGCTGGGCGTCTGTTCGAGATCGCCCACGTGCTAAGCGTGCCGGTCAATTACTTCTTCGAAGGCCTTGAGGACGACGAAAGCCGGACGATCTCGGCGCGCGAGCGCATGTGCCTGGAACTTGCGCGGAATTTCGCGCAAATCCCCAACGAGCGTCACCAGGAGGCGTTGAGTCAACTGGCGCGGGTGCTGGCGGCGGAATAGCCGCCGGCGCGCATCCTAGAAACGGTATCCCAGGCGCAACCCGACATCGTTGATGCTCTGGTTTTCCTTGGCTAGGCCGCCATTCGAGATGTGGTCGATATAGGCGGAGAGCTCCCAGGTCGGGTTGATCTGATAGCCGAGATCGAGCGCTTCGCGGAACAGGATATGCGAGCCGAGCGCTTTGCGCACCGAGTTGCCGTTGTGCAGCTGCCCGTCGTTGAAGCCTGGGCCGAAGAAATAGCCGAGCACGATACCGTCACCCGGGTTGATGAGGTTGTGCGCGAGAAACCACGACCATGTCGCGCCGACATAATATTGGTTCGTCATCCCATTGGTGTTGAACGCAGCACCGATCGTCGGCCGTGGCTGCAGCGCCCATTGCAGCCACGGCGACACGTCGGCGATCATCGCGTCCGTGATCGGTGACCAGAACAAAAATTCGGGATTGATGTCAGCGCCCTTTTCCCGGCCGCCGAGGAATTTCACATCGTGGTCCCAAACGCCGAACTTGAATTCCATATAGGTTACGTTTTGCGCTTGCGACCGCCCGGGACTGAACAAGGCCGCCACGGACAAAACGACAGCCAGCATGACCTTATGGCCAGCCCGCATCTCAGCAATTATTGACGCGAGCTGCGCCAAGACACTCATTCCCCACTCCCCCAAGACGCATGCCGCAAGCTAGCCGCCACCACAATTAAACCAAAGCCTTGAAAAGCCCTGACGGTGCGACCGAATTGCATCGATCGCCGACCGTTGCACGAAAGCAACAGTGACCGTGTCTCAGGCCGCCGGGCGCAAGAACGCGTCCTCGCTCGAGTTCATTGCGCGGCAAGGCCTGTCGCGGCAGCAAAAACTCCGGCTATGCCGCATGAGGAGACACGGTGATCAAACGCGGCGGTGCAAGCATGCAGCGTCATGGCGTTTCCGCCGGTGATATGATACCGCCGTCAACATTGCCCGCGTTGTGGCCAACATCTTATTCGGACCTCGCAAATGGTTTCGCTGATCACCGGCGCGGCCGGCTTTATCGGTTATCATCTTGCCGCCCGGCTGCTCGAAGCCGGTGAGCAGGTGATCGGCGTCGACAACGTCACCGATTACTATGATGTGGCGCTAAAGCGAGCCCGGCTGGCTCGGTTGGGAGAGCATCGGGGATTTTCGTTCTATCAGTTTGACGTCGCCGATTACGAGGCGATCATCGGGCTCGCCGACCAGCATCCCGAAATCGACATCATCGTGCACCTCGCGGCGCAAGCTGGCGTGCGCTACTCGCTGTCTAATCCGCTCGTCTACGCCGATTCGAATGTGCGCGGTCAGGTCGTGATGCTCGAGGCCGCGCGCCGCCTTAAGAACCTGCGAAAGTTCCTCTACGCCAGTTCCTCCTCCGTCTACGGCGCCAACAAGAAGCAACCCTACAGCGTCGAGGATCGGGCCGACAGCCCGGTTTCCCTCTACGCCGCGACCAAGCGCGCCGGGGAGCTCATTACCGAAAGCTATTGCCGCTCCTATGGCCTCGCAGCGATCGGCTTCCGTCTTTTCACGGTGTATGGGCCGTGGGGCCGGCCCGACATGGCGCTTTACCTGTTTACCAACGCAATCCTCGCCGGCGAGCCGATCAGGGTCTTCAATAATGGCCAGATGAGTCGCGACTTCACCTATATCGACGATGTGATCGGGGCATTCGCCGCCGCGATCGACTTGCCCGCCGCCGAGCGGGGAGACCACCGCATTTACAATATCGGCAACAACCGTCCGGAGACGCTGCTCGACTTCATAACCGCCATCGAACGGTCGCTGGGACGCACCGCGATCAAGGAGATGCTGCCGATGCAAGTCGGCGATGTCGTTTCGACTTATGCCGATATCGACACTGCCCGGCGCGATCTTGGCTTCGAACCCCGAGTACCAATCAGCGAGGGAATTCCGCGCTTTATCACATGGTATCGCGCCTATCACCGGCTGAACGCGGAACGCTAGCCCTCGTTCTTCGCAGACGCGGCGACAGCCTTGATCATTTCAAGGAATTGCTGACGCACGCGCAGATCGGGAATCGCATAATAGAGGCGAACCAATTCGATCGTCTCGGGGCGTTCCAGGCGTTCTCGCGCTTCACGTTCGTGGCTCGTCCCCTCGTCGTCGGGTTGCAGATCGCCAAAAAAGAACGAGATGGGGACCCCGAGAATATCCGCCATCGCCGACAGGCGGGAGGCGCTTACGCGATTGGCGCCGCCCTCATATTTCTGGACCTGCTGAAATGTCAGGCCAAGCCGATTGGCCAAGGTTTCCTGATTCATGCCGAGAAACAGCCGGCGCATACGGATGCGTTTGCCGACATGGACATCGATCGGGTTGGGAATGCCTGTTCCACGCCCATAGCGCGGCGCTTCGCCGGCTGGCTTCGAGGTTCTCGAAGCGGTTTCCGGGGTGGCGGGTTTGGAGGTCTTCAACCTGCTATTCCTTCATCCTTACAACACACTTACAGAATCTTGGGTCTATTCACCTTCACGTGAGTGACCCTACCAGCACAATGCCAGATACCCGTGCCACGCCTAGCGATTTGTCTCCGGGGGCTTGTCGTAGCCGCGGCGATTGCTAATGAAAATCAGGGCCATCAGGCCAACACCAACCGCCAATGTGGCAAGCACATCTAACATCAACGCGATCCAGCCGTTCAGGTCAATCCCGGTATCGCCCAGCACGTTCCAGTTGATCATGCTGACCGCGACGACGACCGCCAACGCCACCGCCGCGACGACGATCGATATAGAGTTCTTCAGCCGCGTCACCCTCCCTCCGGTCCCGCTGCGTGGCAAAGTATCTCCCGCCTCGGTCGGCCCAGGCCCCCGCCACGGAGAACCCGATGTGGGCCGAAATCGAGGGGTTCCGCTCCCGGTCATTTTGTATCCGCGCTGACCCCGAGAAAGCATGGCGATCATCCGTGTCGCCGCGGCCCCGACGGGTTCACCGTGCTGATCGTGGCCGTCACCGCCTAATTTGCATGATGAGATGGCGACTTTCAGAAACGGGCTGTTACACTGGCTCGCGAGACTTTTATGCACCCTCGTTCGGGCAATCCTCACAGCGTCGCCGAGACTCCAAATCGCCAAAAATCGTCACCGTTCTTCCCTGCTGAATGGCTATGAAAGTTACAAGCAATGAGTGGCGCTAACGGTAATTGTAAGGATCTGGGGGCCAGTGAACGTATAGGTTCCGGGTCCCGCATTTGTCCCTGTCCCGTTCGAGACAGTATAGGTGAAGCTACCGCCACTGCCGTAATTGTATGTTATGGTATTGTTGTTGGCGTTTATAGTGTACGTTCCAACCTGCGTTGACGGATCAATTGCGTCGCCGGGCCCTTTTTTGTAATCAGTCACTGTTCCCGTGAAGGGACCTGTACTCGCGAGGGTTTCATCCCAGGTCTCACCATCGTCGCCCGTCCCACAGGCATATCTGCCGACAAGCAGACTTTCGATATCCGTTGCGTTAAGATCGGTCGCCTGAGCCGTACCTGCACCAAGAATTTCACCCGCGCCAAGCGCAAGCAAACAAACCACAGTCGCTTTTCTCAGTTTCACAGATCACCTCTATTAATAAGCTATCATGAATAGTTTAATTCTAACCGTTCTGCTGCCGCATTGCAAACAACGCTGGTGCGAGCCGGTACTGGCCCGACACACACTCCGGATTCACTCAAGCAACTCGACGGTCGGGGGTGAAAAGTGTGACAGCACTGTCTTGGATGATGAACACGCCGGAGATCGGCGACGGTCTAGCTAGACGCGAGACTGATGCTTGGTCCGCATGGTATTAACGATTGAAGTCGCCGAGACACTGGATCGGGGTATTATCGGCGCGGAGTTCGGGATCAAGCTATCACGGCGTTAACGTTATCCCGATAAACGGGCGGCAAGCACTCGATGCCCTGCCGACCGCGGCAAACCATAGGAGCTGTGTTATGCCAACGGAAAGCAAGCACCCGGAAACCATCGTGCTGCATGCCGGCTACCGCAGTGACCCGGCAACCAACGCCGTCGCCGTGCCCATCTATCAGACGACGAGCTACCAGTTCCGCGACACCGAACACGCGGCGAACCTGTTCGGCCTCAAAGAGCTCGGCAACATTTACACCCGCATCATGAACCCGACCAATGACGTTCTGGAGCAGCGCGTCGCCGCGCTCGAGGGCGGTGTCGCCGCCTTGGCGCTCGGTTCGGGCCAGGCGGCGTCGCTGTTTTGCGTTAACAACATCGCGCAGGCCGGCGACAATTTTGTCAGCTCGACCGATCTCTACGGCGGCACCTGGAACCTGTTCCTGCACACGATGCAGCGCACGATGGGGATCGAGGTCCGCTTTGTCGATCCGTCCGACCCCGAGAATTTCCGCCGCGCGACCGACGCCAAGACCCGCTGCTACTACGCGGAAACTCTGCCCAACCCGAAGCTTGAAGTCTTTCCCATCGCCGCGGTCGCGAAAATCGGGCGTGAGATGGGTGTGCCGCTGATCATGGACAACACGGCGGCACCGGTGATCTGCCGGCCGCTCGACCACGGCGCCGCCGTCGTTATGCATTCGACGACAAAATACATCGGCGGTCACGGCACCTCGATCGGCGGCATCGTCGTGGATGGCGGGAATTTCGATTGGGAAGCGCATGCCGATCGCTTTCCCTTGCTCAATCAGCCGGACCCGGCCTACCACGGCGCGGTGTGGACCCAGGCCGTCAAGCCTATGGGCCCAGTCGCCTACATTATCAAAATGCGCGTAACCTTGCTGCGCGACATCGGCGCCGCGGCAAGCCCGTTCAACGCCTTTCTCCACATCCAGGGGCTGGAAACGCTGCCGCTGCGGATGCGCGTGCACTGCGCCAATGCCGCCGCTGTCGCACGCCACCTGAACGAGCATGCCAAGGTCGCCAAGGTGATCCATCCGAGCCTCATGACCGGTGAGGCGAAGCGCCGCGCCGATGCCCATCTGAAGGGCGGCTACGGCGCGCTGCTCGGCTTCGAGCTCAACGGCGGGATGGAGGCTGGGCGCCGCTTCATCGATGCGCTCAAGATGTTCTACCATGTCGCCAATATCGGCGATGCGCGCTCGCTGGCGATCCACCCGGCCTCGACGACGCATTCGCAGCTCACCACCGAAGAACAGCTGCAAACCGGCGTCACTCCCGGCTACGTGCGGCTGTCGATCGGCTTGGAGCACGAGGAAGACATCATCGCCGACCTCGACCAGGCGCTCGCGGCGGCGTAGCTGCGTCAGGGTCGCCGCGTGGTTCGAAACGCGCCTTCGGCGCTCCTCAACATGGGGACTTTTCTTTGTGGCATGAAGAAAAGCCCTCATCCTGAGGAAGCTGCGTAGCGGCTATCTCGAAGGACGCACCGACGTCGATCCCATGACCGAAGCCATCCTCGAACTCCCCTGGCCCGTAGATCTAGCGTTGACCGTGGCCAGTCATGGTTGGGTGCATCTGGAGCCGTGGCGCTGGCAACCCGAGACCGGCACGCTGTCGCATCCCGAGCGAATCGCGGGAGTCCCCGGTACGATCGCGCTCAGCCAGCGCGAGCCCGCCGTCCTTGTCGCAACCTGGGACGGATTTGCCGGCGTCGACCCGGCCGAAATCTTGCGTCGGGCGGCACGGTGGGTCTCGACCGACTGGGATCCTGCCGCAGCGGTCGCGGCACTAGGCGCGGACTTTGCCGAGGAGGCGGCGCTGATCGCGCGCGGCGGCGGACGCATCCTGCGTTGCTCGACGTTTTACGAGGATTTCGTCAAGACCGTGCTCACGGTCAACACCAGCTGGTCCGGGACTTGCCGGATGGTGGCGGCGCTCGTCGCTGAGCCGGGCGGCGGCGTCTTTCCCGAACCCGCGGCGATCCTCGATTACGGCGAAGAGCGGTTGCGCCACATCGCCAAGCTCGGGTTTCGCGCGCCGGTTGTCGCGGCGGCAACGCGGCGACTGCTGGATGACGATGCGATCGATGCCGAAGGCAATGGCGACACCGCGCTGCTCGACCATGATTATCTGGTGAGCCTCAAGGGGATCGGTCCCTATGCGGCGGCCCATTGCCGCATGCTGCTGCAGGATTTCAGCCGCATCCCGGTGGATTCCGTCGTCGTGGCGCATCTCAAGGAACGCCACGCGACGACCCCGCAGGAATTCATCGCGGCGCGCGCCGAATGCGGCATCTATTTGGGGCTCGGCTACCGGCTAATGCGGCTGCGCGAGAAATTCGCGGTCCCCGATCTCTAGTTCATTCCCAAGATGCATTCGGCGATGGGGGCGATCCCACGATAATGCTTCGCGTGCTACAAGACGACGGATCGGCAGCCCGATAGAGGAGCGGGACCATGCCTACGCCCTCCTTCACGGCCATTTTCAACGCGGCACGACAGCGCCATGGCGCGGCCGTTATCGAGGCGCGGCTGCCACAGCCGAAAAGCGCCTCCGAACTCGCCGCCGTCGCCGACGATCGTTACCTCTCTCACATGTCGCTGCGGATTTTCCGCGCCGGACTGAAGCACAGCCTGGTCGATGCGAAATGGCCGGCATTCGAGGAGGTCTTTGCCGGGTTTGAGCCGCGCCGGCTCCGCGCGATGTCGGACGAAGCACTTGAACAGCTGCTCGGCGACGCCCGGCTGATCCGCCACTGGGGCAAGCTGAAATCAGTGCGCGACAATGCTTCCGCCATGTTGACGATCGACGAGGAGTTCGGGGGCTTTGGCAGCTGGCTTGGCACTTGGCCGGGTCAAAATATCGTCGGCCTATGGGAAGCGCTGGCCGACCGGTTCAGCCAGATGGGCGGCATGTCGGGGCCGATGTTCCTGCGCATGGTCGGAAAGGACACGTTTGTGTTGTCGAAATCGGTGATCGCCGGGCTGAAGCGCTGGGTCGATATGCCCGAGCCGAAAAACCGCACCGGCCGCGCGGCCGTGCAGGCCTGTTTCAACAGCTGGGCCGCCGAGACCGGCCGGCCGTTGTCGCAGCTCAGCCTGATCCTGGCAATGTCGGTGGATGACTGAGCGTCAGCCCTTGTCCGCCTCTTTCACCGCTTCCAACGCGGCCACATAAGCCCGGCGCGCCGACAACAGCCCGCGACGAAACCGGACGATCGCGTCGCGCTCGGGTTCACCCGTATAGACCGCCTCGGTCATGATCTTGAACAGGTCGCGAATGCGCTCGGCATAGGCGCCGGCGATGATCTCGGCGTCGCTGGGCAATGCGTTATCGGGCATGTCGCCTCACTTCCCCAACTCCACAACTGGCACGCTCCGTTTAGCCAGCTCCGACTCATTGAGCTTCAAGCCAAGGCCCGGCGACGCGGACAATCGGAACGACCCATCCGACGGAAACGGCGGGTTCTCGAAAACCGCGTGGGTGCGCGAGGACGGGTCATTCCACTCGCACGGCTTGGTCGCGGCCATTTGCGCGGCTGCGATATGGAGGCTCGCCTGATGGCCGATCGTCGGCTGGGTCTGATGCGGCACCAGCTCCGCGCCATGCGCCCAGCAAAGCGCCTGGCACTGCTGCAAACCGGTGATGCCACCCATCTTGACGATGTCGGGCTGAACCATTCTGACCCCGGCCGAGATGAGATCGGCAAGACCCGCCAGCGTGTAGGTCTGCTCGCCGGCCGATACGGTAATGTCGAGGCGTTGCGCCACCTCACCCATCGCCTTGACGTGGTAATGCTGCACCGGTTCCTCGAACCACCAATAGCCGAGCTCTTCGAGAGCTCGGCCGACCCGGATCGCGCCGCCGACCGAGTAGCCGTTATTGGCATCGAAGGCGAGCGGGAACACATCGCCGACCAGCCCGCGCACTGCCTTGGCTTTTGCGATGTCGCCGGGAATATCGACATCGGCTTTGGTACGATCGGCGTCGAAGCGGATTTTCACCGCCGCCGGCTGATCCTTGAGCCGCGCTTCGACGACCCGCAGCACCTCGTCGACCGTCCGCTCGCCGTTGCCGCCGATCGACGCGTAGAACGGCAGCTCCGTACGCCACGCACCGCCCAACAGCTTGTAGATCGGCTGGCCAAACAGTTTGCCCTTGATGTCCCAGAGCGCGATATCGAGCGCCGCAAGCGCCCCGGTCAGCGCACCCTCGGGGCCGAGCTTCACGAGACGGTGCAGGGCGGTGTCCAACAGCACGGCATGGTCGAGCGGGTCACGGCCGATCAGGCCCGGCGCAATATTGCGCGCGATGATCCCGAGCGAAGCCAGCCCGCCCTGCATCGGTGACGCCTCGCCGATACCGAATAGGCCGTCATCACAACGCACCCGCACCCAGGCACTGTTTTGCGACGGCTTGTCGTTCGGTGACCAGTGGACCTGGAAAATCTCGACCTTCTCGATCTTCATCTCATCAGCCCTTTTCCACGCCGAAATCGGACCGGGATCGTCCCATTGGTCATTAATCTATTCCGATAAACCCATTCCAGCTAAGCATGCGCTTTCAAGTCGAACGCGACGATGGTTCTTTAACCCGTATCTGACGGGAACCGAGAGAACAAGGGATGCTCATTGCGCTGTTGCGAGCTTTCAATGCATCTTTCTCGCCGCCGTTGCGCAAGGTAATGGCGCTGAGCCTGGGGATTGCGGTTTTGAGCTTTCTCGTTCTCGGGACATCTGTCGCCCTTTTGCTCCAATACCTTCCGACGATCGGGTGGCGGCCGGTCAATTGGCTGATCGATCTTCTGGGGGTTGTGGGCGTGGCTTTCCTCAGTTGGCTGCTGTTTCCGGCTGTGGTCACGCTGATCATGAGCCTTTTTCTCGAGCGGATAGCGGCAACCGTCGAGGCGACCTACTACCCCGGACGCGGTCCACCGCGACGCCAGTCGGCCCGAGAGATCGTCGCGTCTGGCGCGCGGCTGATGTTGTTGACGGTCACCCTGAACTTGCTGGCGTTGCCCGTATACATCCTGCTGCCAGGGCTTAACATCGCTGTGTTCCTGCTATTGAACGGATATTTGTTCGGTCGAGAATATTTCGAGGTTGTCGCGATGCGGCGACTCGATGTTGATGCGACGGCGACAATTCGCCGCCGATTTAGCGGACGTATCTTCTACGGTGGCGTCTTGATCGCAGGAGTGTTTCTGCTGCCGCTCGTCAATCTTGTGGCACCGGTTATCGCCACCGCCTTTATGGTTCATGTATTTGAAGCTTTGCCGTCCCAGGAATCGGCACGGCCCCGTAATTAGCCGGCTGGCCGCTGGATCGGGGCCGCGCGATAAGTGTAAAGAGCCGCCCGCTCAGCGGGCGGCCCGTCAAATAGTTGCTATGCCGCCACCCGTCGGATCGCGTGATAGACGACTAGTACAACGACGGCACCGACAATCGCGACGAGCATGCTGTACAGGTTAAAGCCGGTGACACCGGCCTTTCCGACGAACTCGAACAACCAGCCGCCCACGAGCGCACCAACCACGCCGAGGACAATGTCAAGAATAACGCCGGAACCTTCGCGATTTACGATCTTGCTCGCAATGAAGCCGGCAATCAGTCCGAGGACAATCCAGCCTATGATTGACATCTTCTCACCCTCCGCTTTGTGAGCAAAACGCCCCTTGCCGCTATCGAGCGAACAAGGGAATGAGGGACACTTTGGCTACGACGGAAGCATACCGCTGATTGCACGACGCGTCGACGAATTCCGTTAACAGTCGGATATTCTCGGAGCAACCTGGGGATCCGCCGGTTGCCACGCATGGCGGCGTCCCGGGAGGACGCGCCGTTCAATAATTCGAAATCTCGACGAGGTTGGTCGGGGTCGCGGATATAGACCGAGGTGATCGTACCGATCGCGCCGGCGCGCGGCCCCGGTCCGGTGATGATCGGCACGCCGCATTGGTTGAGATGCGTGACGACCTCGGCGATAGGAGTCTCGGTGATAAAGCAGAGGTCGCCCGCGCCGCGAGTCGGCTTGTCGGCAACAAGACCCGGAATGTTATCGACCGGGTGCAGATTGATCTTCTGTTGGCCGAATTTGAGCCCGGTGCGCCCCTCGCCAAAATGCACGACCTCCATTCCGAGCACCTTGGTATAGAAATCGCAGGTCTTGGCGATATCGGCGACGGTCAGCACGAGGTGATCCAGCCGGGCGATCTGCATCGGAGCCTCCCTTTGGCGGCTAGCAAGCTTGCCACGCGATGCGCGGCAGGGCCAGGATTTGCCGAGCAGCATGGGAGAACGCGATGAACCGGCTGGACGGCAAGGTAGCGTTGATTTCCGGCGCGGCGCGCGGCATCGGTGCCGAGACCGCGCGGTTGATGATCGAGGCCGGCGCCAAAGTCGCGATTGGCGACGTGCTGGACGAACGCGGCCGCGAAACCGCCCGTTCACTTGGCGCCGACGCGTTCTACCACCATCTCGACGTCACCAGCGAGGATGATTGGCGCGCCGCGATCGCCGCGACAACAGGCAAATTCGGCGGTCTCGACATCCTCGTCAACAATGCGGGGATGTTCCTCGGCAAAGGCATCGAGGAGGCGAGCCTCGACGAATGGCACCGCCTGGTCGCGATCAACATGACCGGCGTTTTCCTCGGCACCAAGCTGGCACTGCCGGCGCTGCGCGATCGGGCGGTCGGCACGCCGCATGGTAGTGCCATCGTCAATCTCGCCTCGGTGGCAGGGTTGGTCGGCTCGCAGCTTGACCCGCTCTACTCGATGACCAAAGGCGGGGTGACGTTGTTCACCAAATCCGCCGCGCTCGAATTCGCCCGCAAAGGCTATCGCGTCCGGGTCAATTCGATCCACCCCGGAGTGATCCAGACCGATATGGGCGAGCAAACTTTTGCCGCGCGGGCCCGGTATCACGGCACCAACGATACCGAAGCGGCAAAAAAAGTCGCCCTCGCGACCCATCCGATCGGCCGGCTCGGCGTCCCCAACGACATCGCCAAGGGCATCGTCTTTCTGGCTTCGGACGATGCAGGTTTTATGACCGGTGCCGGGCTCGTCGTCGATGGCGGGCTGACGGCGCAGTAACGCGATCTGCCCCAAGCTTCTTTCTTGCCGCACCGCGATCGCGCCTTACCAGATAATCTCTATAGAATGGAAGCGACCGACGGCGCTCGATCAGCACGCGGGGCGCCTAACAGCGGAGAGCGGCGTGAGTGGTGCGCTTGTCGGCCTGGCTATTTTGGTGATCGGTGACAGCCATATCGCGTCGGTAGGTCATTTCAATGATGCGCTGCATGAGGGGCTGGTCGAGCAGGGCGCGATAGTTAATACGTTTGGTGTCTGCAGCTCGCTTCCCGACGACTGGATTAGGCCAAGTCAGCCGATCTGCGGGCGCGGTGAGCGCCACGGCGCCAGCCCGGCGCAGTTGAGCAACAACAGCACACTACGTGGTTGGTCGTTGCCCGCGCTGATCTCCAGCTACAAGCCAAACCTTGTGGTTATCGAAATGGGCGACACGCTCGCCGGATACAGTGTCACCAGCGAAATGCCGCGCGAGCTCATCGCCAAGCAGGTCGCTGATCTGCTGCAGCCGGTCAGAGCCAACAAGATCGGCTGCATTTGGGTCGGGCCGCCTTGGGGCACCGAAGGCGGCCCCTACAAAAAGACCTTTGCACGGGTGAAGGCCGTGTCGGATTACCTGGCGCAAATCGTCACGCCCTGCCGCTACGTCAACTCGCTGCTGTCGTCGCGCCCCGGCGAGTGGTCAACCGTCGACGGCGTTCATCTCACGGCGACCTCCACCCGTCTTTGGGACGACTACATCATTCACGCGATCGACGAAATCGAGGCGCCGGGACAGCGTTGAGCTACGAAACCCGCGGCGACTATCGCGCCCGCGCTCTCGATCGAGGGTTTCGCACGGCGCTGGCCGGCGCTTTGGCGCGTTCCAGTTTCCACCAGGCTTCGAGGATGCAGGCGACTGACCAGGCTTGCGCCGGGCAGCCGCGCGGGGTGTGCGGCGGATCGCCGTCGAAAATCTCGCTGACCTGCCCGAGCCCAGCGTCGCTCAGATGCGGTTCGATCCCGGCGAGAACGGCCTGCGCCACCGCAGCGTCACCCGAGACGCGATAATTGGCCAAAGCCCAATGCCCCAGCAGCCACGCCCACACCGTACCCTGATGATAAGCCCCGTCTCGCTGATGCGGCGGCCCCGTGATGATCGGGCAATAGGCCGGGTCGCTTGGCGCCAGAGAGCGAAGCCCATACGGCGTCACCAGCGGCGCGCAAGCCGTGAGCACGCTTTGCTGCTGCACGGTGTCGAGCGGGCTCGCCGGCAGACTGACGGCGAAAACCTGGTTCGGCCGAAGGGTGGCGTCGTCACCGCCGGGGCCGTCGAGGACGTCATAAAGCCCCTGCCCATCAGGTCGTACAAACCGCGCGAAGCCAGCTTTTGCTTGCTCCGCCGCCGCGGTGTGGGCCGCGCCGCTCTCGCCGATACGCTCGGCCAGCGCCGCTAGCGCGACCAGCGCGTTGTACCAAAGCGCGTTGATCTCGACCGGCTTGCCCATGCGCGGAGTCACCACCCAGTCACCGACCCGCGCATCCATCCAGGTCAGTTGCACCCCCGGTTCACCGGCGCGCACCAACCCGTCGGCGGGATCGACAGCGATGCCAAAGCGGGTACCGCGGGTGTAGCCGTCGACGATCGAGGCCAAGACCCGAAAAACCTGGCGCAGCGCGGCCTCGTCACCGGTGGCCTCGACATAGGCTCGCCACGCCTCGACATACCACAGTGCCGCGTCCACCGTGTTGTACTCGGGCACATCGCCCGCGCCGGGGAAGACGTTCGGCAGCATGCCGCCATCGACAAACCGTGCGAAGGTTTCGAGAATCAGCCGCGCCTCGTCGAACCGTCCTGTCGCCAGGCACAGGCCGGGAAGCGAGATCATCGTGTCGCGGCCCCAATCGCCAAACCACGGATAGCCGGCGACAACCGACCGGCCGTCCGGAACCTCGGGGATCGGTCGCGCGATGCGGTAGAGATCCGCCGCCAGCACCAACCGCAGCACCCAACCGGGCGCTTTGGCATAGACCGGGTCCGTTGCGAGGGCCTGCTCCACCACCGCCCGGTCATGCGCGTGGCGGCGTTCGAGCGCGGCATCGAGATCGGGGTTCACGCCGGCGTCGAGCCCGGCGGCGAACCCAACCCATTGGCCGTGCGCCAACGGCATATAAAGATCGCCGACATGGCGATGAGCATCGCGGTCGCCGAGACCGCGCTCGCGCTCCACCGGCAGATCGAAATTCGAATACCAATCGCCGCGCGGCTCGACATGCCCGGCATTCGCCGCGATGGTCAGCGTAAAGCGCCACGGCACCTGGACTGTGAACCGCGCCCCGTCAGCGGTGATTTCGGGGTTGAACCCAGGCGGCCAGGTATCGCCGTGATGGTCGCGGCCGTTCGCGAGCAAGGTAACGCCGAGCCAGCCCTCGTCGGCGCATCCGTCTTCAAGCTTCCAAGCCGTGTAGACCGTGTCGGTGCCAGGTTCGAGCCACACCCTCTGCTCGACCGTCGCACTGCCGCAGCGAAACCGCCAGCAAGGGACCGTGCCGTCGAGCACAAATTCCTCTAGGCCGCGATATCCCTCCGGTCCAACGGCGCCATCGCCCCAGCGATTGGTAAACAACGGGTAGCTGGCGCCGCCTAGCGTCAGCGTCGCGTCACCCTTCGTCAGCACAAGCGCCCGCCCGAGCGGCGGATCGACCGGGGCGATCAACAGCCCGTGGTAGCGACGGGTCAGGCTCAAGGCCGTCGTCCCGGCAGCATAGGCGCCGCGGCCATTGCCGAGCCACCATTCGCGGCGCTCGGCTTCGCCCAGACTGCCCAACTCGTGCGGTCCGAGACGGACCGGCGCCAAGCGGGCCAGCGGGTCGTCCCCGGCCGGTTTACTCGGCGACTGGGGTCGCGAGCGCATGCGTCACCGAGATATCGTGTGGCAAGGCCCGAGTCGTTGACCTGGCCTGCAGCAGGATCGCGATCAACGACGTCCAGCCGGTCTGGTGCGCCGCGCCGCAGCCGCGTCCATTATCGCCATGAAAATACTCGTAAAACATCGGGTACTCCTGGAAGTCAGGGCGCCCTTCCGGCCGCGGCGGACCCAGCACCGGCCGCCGCCCGTTGCCATCGCGCAGAAACAGCCGACACAGCCGGGCCGCCAGCTCGTTGGCAACTTCGGCGAGGCTGAGGAGCTTGCCGGAGCCAACCGGGTATTCGACGCGGAAGTCGTCGCCATAATAACTGTGAAACCGATAGAGCGATTCGATCAGCAGGAAATTGACCGGCATCCAAATCGGCCCGCGCCAATTCGAGTTGCCGCCGAACGTGCCGGTCGTCGATTCGCCGGGCACGTACCCGACGCCGAAATGCGAGCCGTGATGCTCAAGCGTGAAGGGGTGCCTCTCGTGATATTTCGACATCGAGCGAATGCCGAACTCGCTGAGAAATTCGGTCTCGTCGAGCATGCGCCGCAGCAAGCATTTCATCCGGTGGCCACGCAACAGCGAGAGCAGCTGACGCTCCTCGTCGCCGGTGTCGAGCCAACGCGACACCAGCCGCGCCAGTTCCGGCCGATGATCCAGCACCCAATGCAGACGGGTGGAAAACTCGGGCAAGCGGCTGATCATCGCACTGTCGAGCACCTCGACGGCGAAAAGCGGTATCAGCCCCACCATCGACCGAACACGGAGCGGCACCGGCGCCGAGCCGCTGAATTCGAGCACATCGTAGTAGAACTCGTCGGCCTCGTCCCATAGACCGATGCCGTCGCCGCCGATATTCGTCATCGCCTCGGCGATCAGCAGAAAATGCTCGAAGAACTTGGTGGCGATATCTTCATAGACATGGTCGCGCCCGGCCAGTTCGAGTGCGATGCGCATGAGGTTGAGCGTATACATCGCCATCCACGCCGTGCCGTCCGACTGGTTGATATGGCCGCCGGTCGGCAGCGGGGCGCTGCGATCAAAAATACCGATATTGTCAAGCCCGAGAAAACCGCCCTGGAAGATGTTGCGGCCCTCGGAATCCTTGCGGTTCACCCACCAAGTGAAATTGATCATCAGCTTGTGGAAGACCCGCTCGAGAAACGCGCGGTCGCCATGCCCGCCCCGCGCACGCCGGTCTATTTCATAGACGCGCCAAGCGGCCCAGGCATGCACCGGAGGGTTGACGTCCCCAAAGGCCCATTCGTAGGCCGGAAGCTGACCGTTGGGATGCATGTACCATTCGCGGGTCAGCAGAACGAGCTGATCCTTAGCGAATTCGGAATCGATCAGCGAGATGGTGACGCAGTGAAAAGCGAGGTCCCAGGCGGCATACCACGGGTACTCCCACTTGTCGGGCATCAGGACGATGTCGGAATTATTGAGATGCCCCCAATCGCTATTGCGCCCGTGCAGCCGACTTTCAGGCGGTGTGGGCTGCAACGGATCGCCGCGCAGCCATTCGCGAATATCGAGCGCGTAATACTGCTTTGACCACAGCAGGCCGGCAAAGGCCTGCCGCTGCACCATCCGCGCGTCGGGATCGGTCATCCCGTGCTGGACCGCCTCATAGAACTCGTCGGCCTCGGTGTGGCGCCGCCGCATGACCTCATCAAACTCCGGGCCCTCTTCGACCACGGCCAAGCGGACGCGAAAGCGCATCTCGCCGCCCGGCGGCAGATCGGCCCGGCAGTGCGCCGCGACCTTGGTGCCGGTTTTCGCGGGGTTCACCGCGCCGTGATCCCCGTTGACGATGTAGTCGTTGATGCCGTCCTTGAAATAGCCTTCCGCGTTCATCCCGAACATCCGGTTCGGGTTGGTATCGTTCTCGCAGAACAGAAACTCGCGTGCCCCTTCGCAAGTGAAGCGCATCAACGGCATGTTGGGGTGGAAGGTCGTCACCGATCCGTCGTTGTGGCCGGACAGCGAAGGCCGCTGGGGGATCGGTTTGAACGACCACATGTTGCGGGCCCAGAGCTGCGGCAGGACATGCAGCGTCGCCGGTTCCGGTCCGCGGTTGGTTACGGTGATCTGGCAGCAGATATCGTCTGGCGCGCCCTTGGCGTACTCGATCACGACGTCGAAATAGCGGTCGCCGTCGAAAACACCGGTATCGATCAATTCAAACTCGGGATCGCCTTGGCCGCGGCGCCGCGACTCTGCGGTAAGCTCGGCATAAGGAAAGGCCGCTTGCGGATATTTATACAGCATCCGCATGTAGGAATGGGTCGGCGTGCTGTCGAGATAGTAGTAAATCTCCTTGACGTCCTCGCCGTGATTGCCCTCGCTGTTGGTCAACCCGAACATCCGCTCCTTGAGGATCGGGTCGTTGCCGTTCCACAGCGCGACGCTCATACACCAGTGGAGGTGCTCGTCGCCAAAACCGGCGATCCCGTCCTCGCCCCAGCGATAGGCGCGGCTGCGCGCATGGTCGTGCGGAAAGGCCTCCCAGGCATTGCCGTAGGGGCTGTAATCCTCGCGCACCGTCCCCCATTGCCGGTCGCTGACATAGGGTCCCCAAGCCCGCCACGGCACGCCTATCCTCGCGTCTTCTAGCCGGCGGCCTTCGGCGGTGTCGACGATATGAGGGCGATGGGCGTGATTATGGGCATGATCTTGAGCGTGCGAATGACCGTGACCGTGGTCATGCCGCAACATGCCTTCGCCGCGGCTCTCCCCCTGCCCAAGCGCCATGACAATATTCCTCGTCTTTTTCGTGGCGGGCGTTATTCCGTAAGGGCGGCGACCTTGGCCGACGCCTCGGCTTCCTCTGCGATTTGCAGAGCGTCATTGAATTTGTTGAAGAAACCGCAAAGCGTGATGCGCAACGTGAGTTCGACGATCTGCGCCTCCGTGAAGTGACGGTGCAGCCGGGTAAACAACACTTCGGGCAGCCGGTTCGGCCGCTCCGTGGCAGCAATCGCGTACTCGACAATCAGCCGGTCCACCTCGTCGAGTTCGGGATGATCGCGGTAATCGAGCAAGCGGTCGACTCCGGCGGCGGTCACGCCCTCCACCGCCAGAAACGGCTTGTGATGCGCAACGCAATATTCGCACGCATTCACTTGCGACACCGCGACAATCGCCAGTTCCAGATAGCGCTTGGGCAGCGTCGCGGCCTCGCGCAACTCCATCAGCATCGGCATCAGGTGACGCAGCGCTGCGGGGACATGTGCGAACACCGCGACCTGATTACGAAATGGCCCGTATGTCTGCGCGAACGCCTCGTAGATTCGTCCGAGGTCGGACGGGAGCTCGCTTGCCTCGATATCACGGACGCGTGCCATCGCTCCTCCCGGCCGATTGCCCAAAACTGCCGTTGATCAACCCTCCGGCGGGGCGCCGCGACGGTCAAGCCCTCAATCGGTTGGCGACAATACTTTGCCGCCGCTCATCGAGCACCCACATAGGCGTTGCCTGTGAAAAAATTACGTGCACGACGCCGGAGCCCCCGATTTGCCATCGCGATTGACGGCCTTTGGTTTCGCTTTCGCCGCCGCCCTTGTCGGCATGCACGGCGCGGACGGCGCCGATGCCCGCACGGTCGCCGCGCTCAGCCAGACGCTGGCGATCGAGGAAAGCCGCAGCGGCGCCGCCAGCCCACAGCTGCTGCCCTTGCTCGGCCGGCTGGCCGGCGCGCAATTCGATAACGGCGCGCTTGGCGAAGCGACCGACTCACGACGCCGCGCGCTCAAAATCGCGTTGCGCGCTTATGGCGGGCAATCGCCGAAGACCGTCGGCGCGATGGTCGATCTCGGCGAGATCGAGCTCTTGCGCCATCGCTATATCGATGCCGAACCGCTGCTCGTCACAGCGCGATCGCTGCTGGAGACGCGACTCGGCACGGACAACCCGGCGCTGATCGCGCCACTCGCCGCGCTCGCTCGAATTGCGCTGGCGCGCGGCGATCTGCAAGCGGCGGAAACCGAAGCCAACCGCGCGCAGACGATCGCCCTGCACCACCCAACCGCTCAATCATCTAGCGAGCCACTGCGCGTCCTGGGCGCTATTGATGCCGCGCAAGACCGTTTTGACGACGGCGAGAAGCTGCTGCGCGAAGCGGTCGCCCGCGACCGTCGACTGCATGGCGCCGACAGCCTCGAAACCGCGCGCAGCCTGGCCCAGCTGGCAAACCTGCTGCTGCGCGCCCAGCGCTTCGACCAAGCGCTCGCGGCCATCGAGCAAGCGACGGCGATCGATCAGGAACGGTTGGGCAAAAACCACCCGCTGATCGCCGACGATTTCGCCGATCTGGGGCTGATCTATGCCGGGCTCGGCCGCGACGACGCGGCCGCCGACGCGCTCGGCTTCGCCGTCGATCTGCTCGAACAGGGAGCGGGCGAAGAATCGACGCGGCTCGGCTACGCCGAGCTCGAACTCGCCCCGGTCCTCCGCCGGCTGGGCCAGAGCAAGGACGCGGAGGCCGCGTTCAAGCACGCCAAGCACATCCTCGACAAGGCCGCTAAGGACGAGCGCGAACACGAGCGGCAGATCTAGGCTGCCGCCTCTAGCCCGGTGCCACGCGCAGCGCCGGTACGAAGAACGCCGCCACGGTCTTCAGCCGCTCGTCATCGCCGGCGAGGCATTGCCGGCGCAGCACCTGCAGCGCAGCGCCAAGCGCCGTCTCGTTCCACAACCAATCGCCGAGCTGCTTGCTCGACGGCTTTGTCCCCGCCGACAGCGCCGCCTCCAGCGCGAACGCTTTGAGGTCGTCGATCGCGAAGCGCAGCGCCAGCGCCGCCGACATGTCGTCGACCGGGCTTGACGGCTGCTCGCCGCGCAGCCAGCCCGCGACATAGGCGCCGCATTCGGCCGGCGGCAGGGTACTGAGCCCGACCGTGCTGCGCTCGCGCCGCGTGCACGACGCCGCATAGGCCGGTGCCAGCGCCCGCAGCTCGGCTTCAAGCGCATCGGCCCCATGTTCCTGGACCGGCGAGATCGGCGCCCGCCAATTCGGGTCCGGCGTCTCGCGCGGGTCGTCGTCTGAAAAATCGATGATCCGCACCGGCCCGCCCCCTTCCACCAGCATACCGAGCGCGGTCAGGATCACCCGTTTCTGAAACGCCACATCACTGGGCGGCCCGATCGGCCGACCGAGCTCGAACGGCACCCATAGCGCCCGCGGCGGGCGCGTATTTTCCGCCTGCGGCCGGATCAACGCGATGGCCACCGACGCGATACCCTCTTCCTCGAGATAATGCCCCAGCGCGCTCACGGCGCGCGTGCAGAGCGGTCAAACTGAGGTGAGCAGAACCGCGTCGACGTGATCGGCCTTGAGCTTGCCGGCGACTTCCTTGGCGCCGTCGACCATCTGCACCGGGTCGGTCGCGCCCATAAAGGAATAATGCGTTGCCGCGACCGAGCCGATCGTCCCTTCCGCCGCCAGCTCGTTCAGCCGGTCGAGCGGGAAGACGACGTTCCAGTCTTCTTGAAACCCGTTGCGGTCGAAATTGATCGAGATGTGGCTGCACAGCAGCTCGTTGGGCCGGGTCGTGCTGGGGATCGCGCGGTAGTCGGCATCGCGGCCGCGGAACACGCGGTCGCCGCGCACCGTCAGCCCGGCCGACGAGACTATCGCCACCCGCCGCCCGGCGAGCTTCTTGCCTTCGACCCAGGGCGTTGTCGTGAAGTTCGGACATTCAATTTCGGCCAGACGTTTGCCATAATCCGCCGGCAGTTTTTCGAGACGCATCGCTGCTCCTCTCCCAATACCCGGCCAGCCTAGCGCAGTTGATTGCGCGCAGGTACGCCTTTTTCGCCGAGGTCCCAATAAATGCCCGTCATCACCGCGAGCGCCTCGCGCGCGACGGGGGCGAGCATGTGCTCGTTGGGCGCGTGCTGCGAGCACGAGGCGTAGGAATGCGGGACCCAGATCGTCGGCAGCCCGAGGTCGCGGGCGAAAATGTCGTTGGGTAGCGAGCCGCCGAGATTGGGCAGGATTGCCGGGCGCTTGCCGGTGGTCTCTTGGATCGAGGCGGCGGCCCAGCGCACCCAGTCATGGTCGGGATCGAGCCGGGTCGCCGGGAAATACGCCTTCTTCCACGGCTCGATTTGCACCATCGGAAAGCCGTGCGTATCGAGGTGACGGCGCAGCGCCGGCATGAATTCTTCCGGCTCGACGCCGACCACAAACCGAATCTGGCATGTCGCCGTCGCCTTGGGCGGGATCGCGTTGACCGGGTTCTCGGGGTTGCCGGTGGTAAAGGCCAGCACCTCGAAACTGCACCAGCCGAACACCTTCTCGCTCGGAGTGAGGCCCGGCTCGCCCCAATCGGGGTCGATCTCGGGCGCGTCTTCTCCGCCCTCGACGGTACAATCGGCTAAAGCCATGCGCACCGAATTCGGCATGTGGCTCGGCTTCCATTCGGGGATGTTGATTGCGCCCTTGTCGCTGGTGATCGACGCCAGCGCATGCGCCAGGACAATCCCGGGGTTGGCGAGCAGCCCGCCCCAATTCCCCGAATGATGGCCGCCCTCGCGCAGATCGACGACGAGGTCGAAATTCATCGCGCCGCGCGCGCCGAGAAAGATCGTCGGCCGCGCCGGCGCGAGGCGCGGCCCGTCCGAGGCGATCAGCACGTCGGCGGCGAGCCGGTCCTTTTCGTTGCGGCAGATTTCGCGCAAGCCCGGCGACCCGATCTCCTCGCCGGTCTCCAGCAGCAGGACCGCGTTGAAGCCAAGCCGGCCGCGCGTCTTCAGCACGGTGTCGAGCGCGGCGATGTTGATCGAATGCTGGCCCTTGTTGTCGGCGGTGCCGCGGCCGTAGAGCCGGTCGCCGCGCGGGGTCAGCGCCCACGGCGACAGGTCCTCGTGCCATTGCGACTCCAAACCGCGGATGACGTCGCCGTGGCCGTAGCCGAGCACCGTCGTCGCAGCGCCGTCCTCGTGCCGTTCGGCGATGAGGATCGGACCGCCGCGCACCGGATTGTCGAAGATCGTGCTCTCGAAGCCGAGGCGCTTCAGCGTAGGCGCGATCTCGTCACCGAGATAGTCGTGCAGCACGGCGATGCGCTCCTCGACCTGGCTCTCGGTCGGGATCGCGACGCGGCGCGCGAGATCGGCGGCGAAACCACCTTCATCGAAATAGGCTTGGGCGGCGGCAATGGCGGCGGCGCGGGTCATTCGGCCTCTCCGGTTGGGCGAGGCCGGCAGCTAAGCAGGATTTGTTCAGCGCCTCAATGCCGCGAGCCAGTGCCCGTTATCGGCGTCCAAGACGGCGGGTCGCTCGCCGGAAAGCTGTCCTCGGTATCGGTGGAGGTACCATTCTCCTTGTCGGCGCTGCTCGCCCGGCGTCTCGGGGGCGGAGGCGGCAATTCTGGGACGCGCGGATCAGCGCCCGCCTTATCTATCGCCGCGCCACCCAGCGTTACTAAGCAGCCGATCACCAGCGGCAAAGCCAGCTGCGGGCAAAGCAGCGCCAGCCCGGCGACCGCTGCCCCGATCCGCGGCAGCATCAAATGGGAGAATTCCCGAGTATAGCCCGTTCCGTCCGCCGGCATGTCGCCCCGCCGCTAATGTCATTCCTTCTCCTCGCGAACAAAACACGTTCCATCGGGTTCCCACGCGGCGCCGGGAACCGGCGAGGCGAATTCGTCGAATCTCCGCCGCAGTTTGCGGCATAATGGGCCGGGGAGTTGAGCGGGCATCCCGCTCGGGTGGGGTTGGAACGATGGACGCCACAACGACTGCCGGGCGTGCTTCGGCGGACGGCGATGGCTGAGCGGCAACGGCCTCCGCCGCTGCGCGTCGACCCTGGCGACCGCCTGAGCCAATCAAGCGTGCGGCGCCGGCGCGTGGATCAATCACAGCCGTCCGCCAGTGGAAGAAAGCCGCCGCGGCGCACCCACCGCAGGGGATTTTTGGGCAGCGCCGCAAAGCTTGCACTGCTGGTATTCCTGTGGGGCGCCATCATCGGCGGCAGCGCGCTCGGTTATTTCGCGCTGACCCTGCCCGATACGGGTCAGCTAACCGTCGCCGAGCGGCGGCCGAGCGTCACGATACTTGCTGACGACGGCAGCATCATCGCGACCTACGGCGATTTGTTCGGCCAACCGCTGACCCTGAAGCAAATGTCGCCATGGCTGCCCAAGGCGGTCGTCGCGACCGAGGACCGTCGTTTCTACAGCCATTTCGGCATCGATCCGATCGGGCTGCTGCGCGCCGGCTACGCCGACCTGCGCAGCGGGCATGTCGTCCAAGGCGGCAGCACGATCACCCAGCAGCTCGCCAAGACCGTCTTTCTCAGCCCTGAGCGCAGCATCACCCGCAAAATCCGCGAGGCGCTGCTGGCTTTGTGGCTGGAACACCGCTTCACCAAGGATCAGATCCTCGAAATCTATCTGAACCGCGTCTATCTCGGCGCCGGCACCTATGGCGTCGACGCCGCGGCGCATCGCTATTTCGGCAAGCCGGCGGCGCGGCTCAGCTTATATGAGAGCGCCGTCATTGCCGGGCTATTGAAGGCGCCGACGCGGTTCAACCCGACGCGCGACAAGGAAGCGACGGCCGCGCGCGCGGCCCAGGTGCTGAGCCTTATGGTCGAGACCGGCGCCATTGACCAGCAGCAGGCCGTCGCGGCAGAAAAATCGGGGGTCGAGCTCAACAAGGTCGCGGTGGCCCATCCGGGCATGCGCTACTTTGCCGACTGGATCGCCGACCAGGTGCGCGATTTCGCGGGCACCGCCGACCGCGACCTGACCGTGCGCACCACGCTCGACCCGCGCATCCAAGCCGCCGCCGAGTCGGCCATCGGGAATGTGCTCGCGCGAGACGGGCTGAAAGACGCGGTGAGCCAAGGCGCGCTGGTGGCGATGACGCCCGAAGGCGCGGTGCGCGCGATGGTAGGCGGCCGCGATTACAACGAAAGCCAGTTCAATCGCGCGACTCAGGCGCAGCGCCAACCCGGCTCGGCCTTTAAGCCCTTTGTCTATCTCGCCGGGATCGAAGCCGGATTGCGGCCGGACGACCGCTTTGTCGACGGGCCGATCCAGATCGGCCATTGGCGGCCGCACAACTACACCAACCGCTATCTCGGGGAGGTCAGCCTCGCCACAGCGCTGGCGGAGTCGATCAACACCGTGGCGGTGCAGGTCGCGCAGCGCGCCGGAATTCCGCAGGTGATTTCGGTCGCGGAGCGGCTCGGTATCACCTCACCGCTTGCGCAGGATGCCAGCATCGCGCTCGGCACCAACGAGGTAAACCTGCTCGAACTGGTCTCGGCCTACGCGCCGTTCGCCAATGGCGGCATTGGCGTGCTTCCCTACGGCATCAGCGAAATCCGCGACACGTCAGGCCGGGTGATCTACCGCCGTTCCGGCTCCGGGCCCGGCCAGGTCGTCCCGCCCGAGGAAGTCGGGCTGATGGATGGGATGCTGGCGGGCGTGATCGCCCACGGCACCGGCAAGGCGGCGGCCCTGCCTCGCCCCGCCGCCGGCAAGACCGGGACGACACAGGATTACCGCGACGCCTGGTTTATCGGCTTTACAGCCGATCTCGTCGCCGGCGTCTGGCTCGGCAATGATGACAACGCGCCGATGAACAAGGTGACCGGCGGCTCGCTGCCTGCGCCGACCTGGAAGAGCTTTATGCTCGCTGCGACGCAAGGGATGCCAATCAAACCCCTGCCGAGCGTCCCATTCCGGGCCGCCTCGGCACCGCCAGCGCTCGATCAACTATTCGACCAAGCCGCGCCGCCGGCTCCCGCCCTATCCGGGACACGAGTCATTCCCGTCGGCACGGTGCTTCCGCCGCCCGACCGATAGATTCCCGATCGCAGGAACCCAGGGGCAAGCGACAGAGCCATCGCCCCTGGGCATACAGAGCTAATGCAACGGCGAGAACGCGGCCGGGATCACAAACATGTTTTCCTGGCGGACAAACTGGCCGCGGGTTGCCGGCGGCCAAGCGCCTGTTTCGCGCGCCTGGTCGCGGATCTTGAAGCGCTCGGCGGCGTCCTTGTAGGCCCAGACATGGATCCACTGGTTGAGGCCGCCCAGTTCGGTCGAGCCGCAAAACGCCAGCGGCGACAGCTTGGTACGGCCCTCGATCCGCTCTGCCCACTTCTCCGTGACCGTCGGCAGTGCGCCTGGCAGCATCGTGTAGGTGCGGAATTCATAGATCCCGCCAAGCCCGCGATCGCCGAGAGCCGGCGAGAACGGCGCGAGGTTGATGATTTTCGACTCCATCTCCTCGATGAACTCGCCGATCGGCGGCGGCCAGCCGGCCAGCTTCATTGCCTCGGCGCGGAGCTTTTCACGCGCCCCAAGGCTCTCATACGGCCAGCAATGGATGATGCGGTTGAGCGGCCCGACCTCGGTGTGAAAGAACCCGCCGAGCGGCGCCACTTTGTTGCGGCCCGATTTTTCAAGCGCCTCGCCAAACCGCTTTACGACTTCGGGAATCGAGCCGGGTTTTACCCGGTAGGTGCGCATTTCGACGATCGACATGTGATCCTCCCACGGCAAGATTGGCAGCATCCATTCTAACGGCGGAATCGCTGCCCGGCACAAGCACGATCAGGCGTAGCGCGCGAGCCGTTCAGTCAGCAGTGCGTAGAACCCCTCGGCATCGACAGTGTGCAGCACATTGGCGTTGACCTCACGGCCGCTGACCCCGCGCCAATCGACCACAGTCGCCCCAAAGGTCAGCGCGCTATGCGTCTCGATGCAGACATTGACCCGACTCCCAGAAAACAACTCCGGTGCCAACAGATAGGCGATGACGCATGGGTCGTGCAGCGCCGATGGCCCCCGCCCCGGCGCCGGCTCGAACAGGTCGGCGACAATGGCCGCCACCCGCGAGCCGAGCGCACGGATACGCGCAATGCGCTCCGGTGTGCTGCGTATCTGGTGGGTCACGTCGAGCGGGATCATCGTGATCGGCAGCCCGCTGTCGAAGACGATCGCCGCCGCGTGCGGATCGGCGAGGATGTTGAATTCGGCCGCAGGGCTGGTATTGCCGAGCGCGCGCGAGGCGCCTCCCATCAACACCAGTTCCATTGCCCCGGCGATGATGTCGGGCGCCTGCACCAATGCGACCGCCACATTCGTCAGCGGACCCAGCGCGCACCACGTCAACCCGTTCGGCGGCGCCTGGCGCAGCAGGTCGATCGTGAACGCGACCCCGTGCGGCGAACGCAGCGGCATCGCAGGCGGTGGCAATTCCACCGTGCCGAGCCCGCTTTCGCCGTGAAAATAGATGGCGGTGATCGGTTCGCCGCGCAGCGGCCGCGGACAGCCGGCATAAACCGGAATATCGCTGCGCCCGGCCAGCTCGCAGATCGCCCGCGCGTTGCGCTCCATCGCGTTCAAAGGACCATTGCCGGCGACAGCGACAATCGCTTCGACATGAAACTCGGGCGAGGCGAGCGCCAGCAGGATCGCCACCGCGTCGTCGATCCCCGGGTCAGTGTCGATCAGGATACGTCGTGGCGGCATACCGTTCCCCTAGCTTGACGCGAAAATAAGCATCGGCCTTCTATTGCTTGACGGCGATGGCGAACCAAAGTAGAACATGATCTCGTGTTTTGGATTTGTTCCGGCACTAGCGGGAGTTTGCCATGCTGACGAGAAAACAGCACGAGCTGTTGATGTTCATCAACCAGAGGCTATCCGCGACCGGCGTGTCCCCCTCCTTCGACGAAATGAAGGACGCCCTTAAGCTGCGCTCCAAGTCGGGTATCCACCGCCTGATCAGTGGCCTAGAGGAACGCGGCTTTATTCGCCGCCTCGCGCATCGCGCGCGAGCGCTCGAAGTCATCAAGCTGCCGGACGAGGCCGCCGTGCCAAGCGCGGCGGAAAAGACCCGCTTTTCACCCACGGTCATCCGCGGTGATTTCTCCGGAGCGCTCCCCGGCTCCGCGGTGTCGCCTGACAGCGAGGCGGTCGATCTGCCGCTCTACGGCCGCATCGCCGCCGGCACGCCGATCGAGGCACTGCGCGATCAGTCGGCGAGCATCGGCGTCCCGGCCGCGCTGCTCGGGCGCGGCGGCGAGCATTACGCGCTCCAAGTGGCCGGCGACAGCATGGTCGACGCCGGCATTCTCGACGGCGACACGGTCATTATCCAGCGCTGCGACACCGCAGAAAACGGGTCGATCGTGGTCGCGCTGGTCGACAATCTCGAGGTGACGCTGAAGCGCTTGCGCCGACGCGGTGCCTCGATCGCCCTCGAACCCGCCAACCAGACCTACGAGACACGTATCTTCGGCCCCGACAGGGTCAAGGTGCAAGGCAAGCTGGTGGGGCTGTTGCGCCGCTATTGAGCACGGCGCGCCTTTTTCTGTTTGTGGTCGCGCTGCCGCACACCGGCGACGACTTTTCAAGGCAAAGCTGATGCCGCCCTAACGGCGCGGCTATGCTTGATAATAGACGGCACAGCGCGTCTACTTTCCGCAAACTGAACTGCGGGAGGAAACGATGCTGCGTGGGCTGATGGGTGAACAGCCACTCCTCGTCTCGATGTGTATCGAGCATGCGGCGCGCAATCACGCCGACACCGAAATCGTCAGCCGAACCGTCGAAGGACCGATCCATCGCTATACCTATGCCGACGCCGAGCGGCGTGCCCGTCGCCTCGGCAAGGCGTTGCTGAGGCTTGGTGTCGAACCCGGCGACCGCGTCGCGACAATGGCCTGGAACACCTACCGGCATTTCGAGCTCTATCACGGGATTTCAGGGATCGGCGCGGTCTGCCACACGATCAACCCGGTGCTCTCCGACGAACAGCTCGTCTACATCTTCAATCATGCCGACGACCGGCTGCTGTTTCTCGAAACCAGCTTTATCCCGCTGATCGAGCGCCTGCGACCGCAACTGCCGGCGCGGCTCCAGATCGTCCTGCTCGGCGCGGCTGAGACGACGCTGCCCGTGCTGGACATCTATGACGAGCTGCTCGCGGCCGAGGACGATAGTTTCGCCTGGCCCACCTTCGACGAACGGAGTGCCTGCGCGCTCTGTTACACTTCGGGCACCACCGGCAAGCCCAAGGGCGTCCTGTACAGCCATCGTTCGACAATGCTGCACGCGTTTGGCGCATCTCTGCCCGGCGCGATCGCGATGGGCGCGCAAGATGTCGCCTGCCCGGTTGTGCCGATGTTTCACGTCGGGGGCTGGTCGACGCCCTATATCGCGCCGATGAACGGCACCCGGCTGGTCTATCCCGGCCCCAAGCTCGACGGTGCCAGCCTCTACGAATTGTTTGAGGGTGAAGGAGTCACCATCGGGCTCGGCGTGCCGACGGTCTGGCTCAACTTCAACAACTATCTGCGCGACAACAACAAAAATGTCACCAGCCTGCGCAAGGTGCTGTCGGGCGGCAGTGCGATCCCAAAGGCGCTGCTTCAGGCCTACGCGGCGCGTGGCGTCACGATTATCCATGCCTGGGGCATGACCGAGATGAGCCCGCTCGGCACGGTCGGCGACCTGAAGGCCAAGCACCTGAAGCTCGACGAGGATAAGCAGACCGAAATCCGTTTGATGCAAGGTCGGCCAGTGGTCACCGTCGAGATGAAAATCGTCGATGCCGAAGGCAAGTCCCAGCCGCATGATGGCAAGGCGATCGGCGAGCTTCTGGTGCGCGGGCCGTGGATCGTCAGCGCCTATTACAACGATGACGAGGCGACCTTGGCCGCGGTCGAGCCGGACGGCTGGTTCCATACCGGCGATGTCGCCTCGATCGATCCGGACGGGTTTGTTCGCCTCACCGACCGGCGGAAGGACGTGATCAAGTCGGGCGGCGAATGGATCAGCTCGATCGATCTCGAAAACGCGGCGATGGCGCATGAAGACGTGGCCGAGGCCGCGGTGATCGCGATCCCGCACCCGAAATGGGACGAGCGGCCGCTGCTCGTCGTTACCGCGCGTCCCGGCTGCCGCCCGACGCGCGACAGCCTCACCGCCTTGCTCGCCAAACGTTTCCCGAAATGGATGCTGCCCGACGATGTCGTCGTACTCGACGAATTGCCGCATACCGGCACCGGCAAGGTGCTCAAGCTGAAACTGCGCGAAATGTTTCGCGATTACGTCGTGCCGGAACGGTAGCCGTCTCGATCGTCTCTGCGTCCCTCGAGACGCGCCTTGCAGGCGCTCCTCGGGATGACGAAGTTTTCGTGGTGCGATAAAGAAAGCATGCTGAGAAGCGATGCGCAGCATCGCGTCTCGAAGCACGCAACATCTCGATGCAGCAACAAAGATGACCGTCACCGTTCGTTTTGCCCCCTCGCCGACCGGTTTCCTGCATATCGGTGGGGCGCGCACCGCGCTCTTCAACTGGCTGTTCGCGCGCCACCACGGCGGCACGTTCCGCCTGCGCATCGAGGATACCGACCGCGCGCGCTCAACGCCCGAGGCGACGCAAGCGATCATCGACGGCCTCAAATGGCTCGGCATCGACTGGGATGGCGATGTCGTTTTCCAATTCGCCCGGGCCGCGCACCACGCTGAGATCGCCCAGAAACTGCTCGATGCCGGCCGCGCCTATCGCTGTTACTGCACGCCCGAGGAGCTGGAGGCGATGCGCGCCAAGGCGCTCGCCGAAAAACGCTCGGTGCGCTACGACGGCACTTGGCGCGACCGCGATCCCGCCGAGGCGCCGCCCGGTATCGCGCCGGCCATTCGGCTCAAGGCCCAGCAGGACGGCGCCACGCTCATTCGCGATCATGTGCTGGGCGAGGTGACGGTCGGCAACGAGGAACTCGACGACCTGATCATCCTGCGCTCGGACGGCACGCCGACCTATAATTTCTCGGTCGTGGTCGATGATCACGACATGGGGATCACCCATGTGATCCGCGGCAACGAGCATTTCCGCAACGCGTTTCGCCAGACCCAAATTTACCGCGCGCTCGGCTGGACGGAGCCCGATTGGGCGCATATCCCGCTGATCCACGGTTCGGACGGCGCCAAGATGTCAAAGCGCCACGGCGCGCTCGGCATCGACGAATATCGCAAGCTCGGCTACCTGCCCGAGGCGATCCGCAACTACTTGCTGCGGCTTGGCTGGAGCCATGGCGACGACGAGATCATCTCGACCGAACAGGCGATCACCTGGTTCGACCTCGCGGGCATCCACAAATCGCCGGCGCAATTCGATTTCGCCAAGCTCGACAGCGTCAACGCGCATTACCTCCGCGAAGCGGACGATACGCGGCTTGTCGCGCTCGTCGCCGAACGTCTCGAACCTGAACTGAGCCGCGCCCTGTCCGCAACCGATCGCGACCGTCTGACGCGCGCAATGCCGGCGCTGAAACCGCGCGCAAAGACGATCGTCGAACTCGCTGAAAAGGCTAAGTTCTACGTCTCACCGCGGCCGATCCGCCCGGCCGCGGATGCCGTCAAACTGCTGACCCCGGACGCTCGTGCGTTACTGGGGGAGCTTGCCGGAGCGATCGGCGCGACCGAATGGCAAATCACCCCACTCGAAGCCCAATTGCGGGATTTTGTCGCCGCGAAGGGCGTCAAGCTGGGCATGGTCGCCCAGCCCTTGCGCGCTGCGCTCACCGGCTCGCTCGCTTCGCCCGGCATCTTCGAGGTCATGGAGGTTCTCGGCCGCGAGGAGACCTTGGCGCGCCTGGAGGATGCCGCCGCGGCGAGATGATCTCGCAGCTGCGATATTGCGTTGCAATATTGTAGCGCCATTTGATAATCAGCCTGGGGCGGCTTATCCTGCCCAAAAGGTGTCACATTCGCCCGCGGGCGCAGCATCGAGGTGCATCAATGGACGGCAATTCTTCCAAAGCGGGCGGACAAACCGGGAGCGTGACCCTTACCGACAACGAGACCGGCAAAGCGATCGATCTGCCCGTGCTCGGCGGTTCGGTCGGCCCCAAGGTCATCGACGTCCGAAGCCTCTACGCCCGCACCGGAATGTTCACCTATGACCCCGGCTTTATGGCGACTGCGGCTTGTCGTTCCAGCATTACCTATATCGATGGCGACCAAGGCATCCTGATGTATCGGGGTTATCCGATCCAGGAACTGGCGGCGAAAAGCGACTTTCTAGAAGTCGCTTATCTGCTGCTCAACGGTGAGTTGCCGACCGCCGACCAGAAAAAACAGTTCGTCACCGACATCACCCATCACACGATGGTGCATGAACAAATCGCGACGTTTTTCCGCGGTTTCCGCCGCGACGCGCATCCGATGGCGGTGCTCTGCGGCGTGGTCGGTGCCTTGTCGGCGTTCTATCACGATTCGACCGACATCAACGACCCATACCAGCGGATGGTCGCTTCGCACCGGCTGATCGCCAAGCTCCCGACAATCGGCGCGATGGCCTATAAATATTCGCACGGCCAGCCGTTCATGTATCCGAAGAACTCGCTGAGCTATGCCGAGAACTTCCTTTACATGACCTTCGCGGTGCCGTGCGAGGAGTACAAGGTCAGCCCGACGCTGGCGAAGGCGATGGACCTGATCTTTATCCTCCACGCCGACCACGAGCAGAATGCCTCCACCGCGACAGTGCGCAATGCCGGCTCCTCGGGCGCCAACCCTTTTGCCTGTATCGCCGCCGGCATCGCCTCGTTGTGGGGTCCGGCGCATGGTGGCGCCAACGAGGCCGTGCTGAAAATGCTCGCTCGCATCGGCGACAAGAAGCACATCCCGGATTTCATCAAACACGTCAAAGACAAGAACGAGCACGAAATCCAGTACGGCTTTGGCCACCGCGTCTACAAAAACTACGACCCACGGGCCAAGGTGATGCGCGAGACCTGCCACGAGGTGCTCGGTGAACTGGGCATCCACGACCCGCTGCTCGACTTGGCGATGGAACTCGAAAAGATTTCCTTGAGCGATGACTACTTCATCAGCCGCAAGCTCTACCCGAACGTCGACTTCTATTCGGGCATCATTTTGAAGGCGATGGGCTTCCCGACCTCGATGTTCACGGTGCTGTTCGCGATCGCCCGCACCGTCGGCTGGATCGCGCAGTGGACCGAGATGATCGAGGATCCGGATTCAAAGATCATGCGCCCGCGCCAGTTGTTCACCGGCTCGAACGAGCGCCACTACACGCCGATAAACGAGCGGCATTAGCTAAAAAGTTCGGGATGGCCGGGCTTTGATCCGGCCATCCCTAAGCCACCGGAAGGTAGCAAAGACCGCGCGCTATTTCCTCTCGACCAGTTCGATCTTGTAGCCGTCGGGGTCTTCGATAAACGCGATCACCGAGCCGCCATGCGCCATTGGACCCGCAGGGCGTGGAATCTTGACACCCGCTTTCGCCAGGCGGTCACAGGTCGCATAGACATCTGGCACCCCGACAGCAAGATGGCCGAAACCGGTCCCAAGCGCATAGGGCTCTTCCTGGCCCCAGTTATGGGTCAACTCGACGACCGTGTTGTGTTCCTCGTCGCCATAGCCGACAAACGCCAACGTGAACTTGCCCGTGGGGTAATCGCGCTTGCGGATCAGGTTCATACCGAGTTGCCCGGTATAGAAGGCGAGCGATTTGTCCAGGTCCTTTACGCGGAGCATCGTGTGCAGAAAGCGGAAATTTCCGTCGGGCATCTCTGAAACCTACTTCTTTAACCGGCCTGAAATTGCCGGCGCGCGGCGATGATCTCCAGGATCTTGTCGGCAGCCTTGAGGCTTGGCGATAGATCGCCAGCCCCTAGCAGCCGCATCGCGGCATCATAGCCCTCTCGGTGCGCGGCACGAACTGCTTCATCTCGGATCAGTTCGACCAAGGTTGCGGCCAAGCGCTCGGGCGCGCAGAACGGGCCGAGATGTTCGATCACGACCGAACGGCCGAGAATGAGATTGACGAGGTTGACCGTCCGGACCTTCAGCACTCGGTCGAGCAGCATCTCCGTCGGACGGCTGAGGCGATACGCGACGGTCATCGGCAGCCGCGCCATCGCCAGCTCAAGTGCCACCGTGCCCGATGCGGCAAGCGCCGCGCGGCTTGCGGCGAACGCGTCGAATTTCGCGGCCTCGCCGCGTACGATGATCGGCGCGCCCGGCCAGTCGCGCACACCGGCGGCGACCATCTCCGCGACCGTTTCGACCGTCGGCACGACGATCCGAAACGGCCCCACGATCGGCTCGATCCGCCGCAAGGTCTCGCCAAAGACCGACATCAGCCGCCTCACCTCCCCACCGCGACTGCCGGGGAGCACGGTCAGCAGCAGCTGATCGGGCGACATGGCATGCATCGCACGGAACCGCGCCGCGTCCCCCTTTCCGGCCCCGCTGTCGATGACCGGGTGCCCGACGTAAGTGCAGGCGAGGCTGACCCGCTCGAAATAAAGCGGCTCAAACGGCAGCAACGCCAGGAGGTGATCGTACCAACGGGCCATGCGCCGCGCGCGCCCACCGCGCCAAGCCCAGACCATCGGCGCGACATAATGGATCAGCGGCAGCGTTTCGCCATGCTGACGCAGGCGTTGCGCGATCCGCCAACTGAACCCCGACGAGTCGATGGTGACGACGGCATCGGGCTTTTCGGCGCGGATCGCAGCGACGGCGTTGCGGACATGGCGAAAGATCACGGGGGCGCGCGGCACCACCTCGGTCACACCGGCGATCGCAAGATCGGAGAGCGGTGCAAGACTCTCGATCCCCTCTTCCCGCATCCTCTCACCACCAATGCCGGCAATGCGCAGCCCAGCCCCCACGCGCTGGCGCAACGCAGCAATCAGGGCGCCGCCCAGCACGTCACCGGATGGCTCGCCGGTGATGATAAAAATATACGGCGCGATCCTCGTTGCCCCTTACGCCACACGAACGCCGACGACAAACAGGCCGGCCTCGTCCGCGGCGCGAATGACCTCGTCGCGATCGATCAGCAATACCGCGCCCGCCTCGGCCGCGATGCCGCGCAACCCCGCCTCCGCGGCAAGCGAAACGGTTCGCGGCCCGATCGTCGGCCGGTCGATGCGCGCCTCTTGCCCGGGCTTTTGCACCTTCACCAGCACCCCGCCGGGCCCGACGCGGCGCAATCCGGCGCATCGCCGCAACAGCGCATCGGTACCTTCAATCGCCTCGACGCCCAACACCAAGCCTTGCTGTACCACGGCCGCTTGGCCGATATCGAGGACGCCAATCGCTCGCGCGACCTCGATGCCACGCGCGATATCCGTCGCCGCGTCGGCATCCAGCACAATACTCCCGAGGGGCCCTTCAGGGAGCATCGCGGCCTCGGCGAGCAGGTCATGCGCGCCGATCACGCGAAACCCCTCGATCTCCAGTTCCTTGGCGATCGCCGAGAACAACCCGTCGTCACCCAGCATTCGATAGCCGACCTTGGCGAAGAACTTCGCGGCCCGCCAATCCGGGCGGATCGCGGTCAGGCTCGGCCGCCGCACCCCGCCGGCAAAGCAGATATCGCCGACCGCATTGTCGCGCAACGCGCGCAACGCCTTTGCTGCCGCTCCCAACCGGCACCAGACATGCGGGACGCTGGCTACAGTGTCGGTCTCGGCCTCGCCTTCGAGCGCGACGACGAACACCGTGCGGCCGTTGGCCCGGGCAGTGTCGACCAGACGGCGGGGCAGCGCACCGGAGCCGGCGATGATACCCAGCACCGCGGCCGGTTTATCCGCCATTCGCCCCTTTCGGTTGGCAGATTGCCCGGCTGGAATCGGCGCGGATAAACGCCACGAGATCGTCTACCGGCCCGATCCCACCAAACCGCCGGGCCACTTCGTCGACCCGTTCGCTGAGCGTCCCGGTATCGCCAAACAGGCAATTATAGGCGCTACGCAAACCCTGGATGTCGTCACGACTAAACCCGCGACGCTGCATGCCGATGATGTTGAGCCCGTTCAACCGCGCGCGGTCACCCATCACTTGGCCATAGGGAATAACGTCGCGCTCGACGCCGGACATGCCGCCGATCATCGCGTGCCGGCCGACCCGGACGAATTGGTGCACCGCCGACAGGCCGCCGAGGATCGCGTAATCCTCCATCACGACATGGCCGGCGAGCGTTGCGTTGTTGACGAGGATCACGTGGTCGCCGATCTGGCAATCATGCGCGACATGCGCACCGACCATGAACAGGCAATGGTTGCCGACACGTGTCACCATCCCGCCGCCGGTGGTACCCGGGTTCATTGTCACGTGTTCGCGGATCGTGTTGTCGTGACCGATTTCGAGCAACGATGCCTCGCCGTCATATTTCAAATCCTGTGGCTCGTGACCAATCGAGGCAAACGGAAAAATCCGCGTCCGTTCCCCGATGGTCGTGCGCCCTTCCACCACCACATGCGATTTGAGGGCCACCCCGGCCGCGAGCGCGACATGGTCGCCGACGACGCAATACGGCCCGATGATGACGTCATCGGCGACGCACGCGTCGGGCGCCACGATCGCGGTCGGGTGAATTTGCGGCATCGCGAGCAGACCTAGTCGTCGAGTATCTTCGCGGCGAATATGGCTTTGGCAGCCGGTTTCCCGTCGACCGTTGCCTCACCCGAAAATTTCCAAATATTCATCTTGTTGAAGATTTTTTTGACGTGCACGTGGAGTTCGGCCCCTGGGAAGACGGGGTTAAGAAACCGGCCTTCGTCAACGCTCGCGAAATAAACGAGCTTTCCTTCCCAGGCCGGCCCCAATGTTTGAACCACGAGCACCGCCGCCGTCTGCGCCATCGCCTCGATGATCAGCACACCCGGCATCACGGGGCGGCTCGGGAAATGCCCCCTAAAATAATATTCGTTTGCAGACACATACTTGATCCCGGTCGCCCGCTCGTTGACGACGACATCGGTCACTGCGTCGATCATCAGGAACGGATCCCGGTGCGGGATCATTTCCGTGATCCGCTGGCGGTCGATCTCGATAGTCTCTTCGGTTACGGCGGCCGGCTCGCTCATCCCCCATCCTTCTTCCTGGCGAGGCGCTGTATCATGGCGACCTGCCGCCAGAACGCAATGATCGGCACGGCGGGGGAGCCGATGACCGTCTCGCGGGCCGCAACGTCCTTCATCAACCCGGCTTGGGCACCGATCCGCGCACCGTCACCGATGGTCAAGTGCCCCGCCAACCCGGCCTGACCGCCCGCCATTACGAAGTCACCGAGCTTAGTGCTGCCGGAGATTCCTACCTGGCCGGCAAGGATACAGCCCCGACCGAGGACAACATTGTGGCCGATCTGCACCAAGTTATCGATCATCGATCCAGGTCCGATCACTGTGTCGTTTCCGGAGCCGCGATCAATCGTCGTGTTTGCGCCGATATCGACATCGTCGCCGATAATTACACGGCCGAGTTGGGGGATTTTAACCGGGCCGGCCGCGTCCGGAGCAAAACCAAACCCCGCCTGTCCGATGCGGACTCCCGGATGAAGTACGACCCGCGAGCCGATGAGGCAGTGGCTGAGCGTGACATTGGCGGCGACACGGCAATCATCGCCCAGTTCAACCCCGGCGCCGATCACTGTATTGGCGCCGATCTCGCAGCGTGCGCCGAGGCGGACTTCGGCACCGATCACCACATGCGGGCCGATTGCGCAATCATCGGGCACGACCGCTGTCGCGTCGATGATCGCGCTCGGCGCGCGGAACGGCGCCACCGCAGCCTGTGGGTAAAATGCCTGAACCGCACGCGCGAAAGCCTTGTAGGGCTCGGCGGAAATCAGCAACGCCATTCCGGTGGGCGCGCGGGGCGCGATCGCTTCGCTGGCAAAGGCAGCCCCCGCTCCCGACCGCATGAAGGCCGCAGTGTACTTGCGGTTATCGAGAAAGGTCACATCGGCGGGCCCAGCCGTCTCGACCGACGCGACGTCTTCGATCAGTCGGTCGCCCGCATCTTCCGGCGCGAGCCGGCTCCCCGTTAGCGTTGCAAGCGTCGAGAGCGAATGGGGCCCGGTGCGCTGAAAGAAACGGGGATCAACCATATGCCGCGGACCACAGCCAGGAACGCAAGCCTATCGCTTCTTAGGCTTCTGCGGGGCCGGCGCGGCAGGCTGCGGCGCAGCGGCGGCGACCGGCTTGACGAAGTTCACCGTCAGGGTCGGCATCTGTTCGTCAAGCTTTGTCAGCACCTGGTCGGTCACATCAAACCCCTGATCGAACAGCACCAGTTCGCTGCGTTGAAAAACCAGATTCGCCTTACGCTCCTTAGCGATGTCGGTGATGATCTTGACCATCACCTCCTGGATTTTCTGCAAGGCATCGGCGTTTGACCGTTCGAGTGCCTGTCGCTTGGCTTGCACATCGCGGTCGAGCTCGTTGACCTTGGCCTGAAATTCACGGCCCTTCGCGTTAAGCTGCTCGCCGCTCAGCGACCCTTGCTGCTTCTGCAACGTGTCGCGTTCCTGACGTAACACCTCTTCCTGATGCGATATTTCCTTCGCATATTCTGCCCGTTTGGCCTCGATCTGCTCGCGCACCATCTTGGCAGCTTTGGAGTTTTGCAGCAGCGCTTGGACATCGACGACCATCACGGCCAAATTTGCCGGCGCGGGAGTGGGCGCCGGCGCCGCGGGTGCCGGTTGTTGTTGGGCCATGGCGCTGCCGATGCCGCAGCAAAGGGCGATCGCACCCGAGCACACCATGAGCCTGGCACGCATTATCGACATTGCAACCTCGTCGTAGGCAAAAGTGGCATTAAAACTTCGTGCCGAAGCTCACGCGGAAGAACTGTGTCTTATCAAAGCTCTCCCGCTTGATCGGTATGCCGAGATCAAGCCGTACCGGCCCAACGGGCGAGGCCCATGATACACCGATACCCGAACTGACGCGAATTGCCGCGGTATCGACGATCTGCGGTTGGGTCGTCAAGCCCGCCGAGGAAAGCTGTGACGGCGTCAGCACGATGTTCTTTTGGTCGTTGCTCCACAGGGAGCCAAAATCAGTCCAGATGCGGCCGGTGATACCCAATTCCTTGGGCAGCCCCAACGGTACGCTCTCCGTTATCGAGCCGACATAGTATTTGTTGCCACCGAGGGCATCCTGGCTAATGACATCACGCGGCCCGATGCCTGCCGGGGCGAAGCCGCGAAGATTATCCCCGCCGACAAAGAACCGGTCTTGCAGCAGAACCTGTTGGCCACCCCAACCAAAAACATCGCCGACTTCGCCGGTCAAGCTCAAGACCCAACCCGGCGCGACAGGATAGTAATAGCCCGCGCTGACCTTGCTGCGGATATAGTCGACCCCAAAACCGACCCCCGCGAAATCGTTGCCTAGCGAGGCGTACCATCCGCTGGTGGGGTCGATCCGGCTGTCGCGCCGATCGTAGAGCAATACCTGGCCGATTGACGAGGTAGTGTGAGTGCCCTCCTGCAAGGCAATAAACAGCGAAGCACTGTTCTGAACGTCGGTAATATCATCCGAGCGCGCGGTGTATTTAAGCGTCTGGCGCAAATTCTCGGTGAGCTGATAGCCGGCTCGAAGCGAGCCGCCATAGGAGAATTGCTGATAGGCGGGAGTTGAGCCAGAGAAGAATGCGGCGGTCGGGCTTGTCTTGACTTCGAACAGATCGAACCCGGCAGCGACATTCGAATCAAGAAAATACGGCTCGGTAAAGCTCAGATCCACTTGCTGCGAGCGGAATGACACGACCGTCCCGATACGGACATCCTGCCCGCGCCCGAGAAAATTGCGCTCATGCAACGAAATGTCGGCCAGTGGGCCGTCGGTAGTGGAAAAGCCGACACCCAGCGACAACTCCCCGGTCGATTGCTCCTCGACCTCCACGGTGACGACGGTTTTGTCGGGTGCCGAGCCCTGCGCTGTCGTCGTCTCCACCTTCTTGAAGAAGCCGAGATTCTTAATGCGCTCTTTCGAGCGCTGCAGCTTGTTGGTGTTGAAGGCATCGCCCTCGACCAACCGCATCTCGCGCCGGATTACCTTATCGAGCGTGCGAACATTGCCGTTGATGTCGATACGCTCGACGTAGACCTCGGGTCCCTCCTGCACATTGAAGGTGATATCGATCGTTTTCTCTTCGCGGTTTCGCTTGATCTGGGGCTTGACCTCGACAAAAGCGTAGCCGCGGTTGCCCAGCACGTCGGTGAGCAGCGAGATCGACCGCTCGACGGCGTTGGCGTCGTACCAATCGCCTGATTTCACCGTCAGCAACGGCAGCACCGACTCCTTGGGCAAGTCCTTCAACTTGATGTCAACATCGATTTTGCCGAATTTGTAGCGCTCGCCCTCGTCAACCGTGAACGTCACGACGAAACCGTCGCGGTCGGGCGTGAGTTCAGCGACGGCCGAAACCACCCGGAAATCGGCATAGCCCTCGGACAGATAGAATTTGCGGAGCAATTCGCGGTCGTAGGTGATCCGGTCGGGGTCATAGGTATCGGCGTTCGACAAAAATCGGTACCAGCGGCTCTCTTTCGTGTCGATGATCCCGCGCAGGGTGGAGTCGCTATACTCCTTATTCCCGACAAAATTGATGCTTCTGACCCCGGTAGTCGGCCCTTCGTCGATCTCGAAGACCAGATCGACGCGATTTTCCGATAGCTGAATCACTTTTGGCTCGACGGTCGCCGCGAACCGCTCGTGACGGCGATAGAGGTCGAGAATTCGCTTCACGTCGTTTTGCACACGAGTCCGCGTATAGACGACCCGCGGCCGCAGATGGATTTCGCCGTTCAGCTCCTTGTCGGTGAGCTTTGAATTCCCCTCAAAGGCGATGCGATTGATGATGGGGTTCTCAACCACCTTGACGACCAGCACATTCCCGTCGCGATCGAGCTTGACGTCGGCAAACAGCCCTGTCGCGAACAGCGCCTTTAGCGACGCATCGACACGATCGGGATCCCACGAGTCACCCTTCTGCAACAGCAGGTAGGAACGCACGGTCTCTGGCTCGATCCGCTGCAACCCTTCGACGCGAATGTCGGAAATCGTCCCGTAATTGGCAGGCCGGAGCGCAGCCGGTGCCGCGGGCCGCGGAGCGGTCACAGGTTGAACCGGCCGCGGCCGAACCACAGGACGGCCGGCAACGACCGGTGCCGGTGGAGGTGTGGGCGGCGGCACCGCCTCGGGCGGTGGAGGCGGCGGAGCGATGAGGTTCGAGTTCGGCGGCGCCACGAGTTGGCCGGTGGCGCCGGAAGCCGCGGCGGCCGGCTGAACCGCCGGCGTCTTCCCGGCAGGCTTAGCGGCGGGAGTTGTCGAGGTAGGCGCCGCTGGCGCGGGTGCAGCGGGCGGTGGTGGTGTGACCAGATTTTGGGCAATAGCCGGCACCAGGCACGCGGCCGCCAACAACGCGGCAGCAACCGGTGTAAGCCAGCGCTTCCTCACCCGTCTGTGCCGCAAGACCCCTCACCCTAAGCCGCGTTTTATGTCTCGTGATCGACCCGACCCAAGTCTCAGGTCACGAGACCCTTCACGAACTCCACGATCCTCAGGTGGACCAGATCGTTCCAGGTTGCGAACACCATCAGTGTCAGCACCAGGGCCAAACCAATCCGAAAGCCGTATTCCTGGGCACGTTGGCCCAGCGGCCTCCCGCGGATCGCCTCAGCGGCATAGAACAGCAGGTGCCCCCCGTCAAGCACCGGCACCGGAAACAGGTTGATGAGTCCGAGATTTATCGACAGCACCGCCATAAACCACAGCAGCGGCACGACCCCGCCTTCGGCAACCTCGCCTGACATTTGCGCGATGCGCAACGGCCCGCCGAGTTCGTCGCTGGCCCGGGTGCCGATGACAATCTGCCACATCGCCTGCAGCGTCGAGGCCGACAGGTTCCAGGTTTCGCTAAAGGCCTGGGCCACCGCGGAAGCGGGATTACGCTTGATATACTCGACGCCGCTGCGCCCGATGCCCAGCAATCCGATCTCGTGACGGTTGCCGAAGCGATCGGTCATCTCGGTGCGCGCCGGCGTCACGTGCAGCGTAACCAGCTTGCCGTCGCGCCGCACGGTGATCGTCATCGGTTCGCCCGGATTGAGGCGCACGATCTGCTGCACATCCTCAAAGCGCTCGATGGTGCTACCGTCGATTTTCACAATCGTGTCGCCGACCTGGATGCCGCCCTTTTCCGCGGCGCTACCCGCCTGAACCTGGCCGACATCGGCCGGCGTGAATGGCTGCCCATAGGTCGCGAAAAGCAGTGCCAACACCAGTATCGCGAAGATAAAATTCGCCAGCGGGCCACCGCCGACAATCGCGGCGCGCTGGGTCAACCGCTTGTGATGAAACGAGACTTGTTGCTCGGCCGCCGTCAGTTCGCCGAGCCGGGCCGAGCCCATGGTCGAGCTTGGATCGCTGTCGCCAAACATCTTGACGTAACCGCCCAGTGGTATGGCGCTGAATTTCCAGCGCGTTCCGGCGCGATCGAACCACCCGAACACTTCCGGACCAAAGCCGATCGAGAAAACCTCAATGCGCACGCCGTTGCGCCGCGCGATCAGGTAATGACCGAGTTCGTGAACAAAGACGAGGATCGTCAGCACCAACAGAAAGATGCCGACGTACCACACCCCGCCATGGACAAACGGTGCCAATGAACTCATCGCAGGTCCGTGCTTGCGGCGGGATGATTTCGGGCGCGACGCGCCGCCAGCTCGGCCGCCAGAACCCGGGCTTCGCGGTCTATATGGTGTACATCGTCAAGCGAGCCAAGCTGCCCGGCTGGAAAGGTTTCCAACGTCTCTTCGACGATTGCGGCGATGTCGAGAAAACCGATGCGCTGACTGATGAATGCGTGCACCGCGGTCTCGTTCGCCGCGTTGAGCACGGTGGGGCTGCCGCCCCCCTGCGCCAGCGCCTCACGCGCGAGGCGCAGCGCCGGAAAGCGCCCAGGATCGGGTTGCTCGAAAGTGAGCCTGCCGACCGTCGCCAGGTCAAGACGGCTCATTGGCGCGGCGGTTCGACCCGGCCACCCCAGCACATAAGCGATCGGGGTGCGCATGTCGGGCGTGCCCAGATGGGCCAGCACGGAGCCGTCGTGATACGTCACCAAACCGTGGATCACCGATTGCGGGTGGATCACCACATCGATCTGCTCGGACGGCAAACGGAACAGGTGATGCGCCTCAATGATCTCGAGGCCCTTATTCATCAGCGTCGCGGAGTCTATCGAGATTTTCGCACCCATGTTCCAGGTCGGATGCGCAACCGCCTGCTGAACGGTCGCCGCGCGCATGTCATCGACGCTTTTTTCACGGAAGGGGCCGCCGCTGCAGGTCAGCGTGATCTTTTCGATGCCATCGACCCGCTCGAAATCAAAGCATTGCCAGATTGCGTTATGCTCGCTGTCGACCGGTAGCAAGGTTGCGCTATGAGCGGCAACCTCCTGCATGAACAAGCTGCCGGCGCAGACCAGCACCTCCTTGTTGGCAAAGGCGACGATGCGGCCGCGGCGGACCGCGGCGAGCGTCGGCTCCAAACCGGCGGACCCGACAATCCCAGCCATCACCATATCGGCCGGTCGCTCGGCGGCCTCGACCAACGCCGCCGGACCGCTTGCCGCCTCGATGCCGGAACCCGCCAATGCGTCCTTGAGCGCGGCGTATTCAGCCGGATCGGCGACCGCCGCAAAACGCGCGCCGAGTTGCCTGGCCTGCTCGGCCAGCAAATTCGCATTGCGGTTGGCGGTCACCGCCTCGACGGAGAAGTCATCACGATTGCGCAGCAGCAGGTCGATCGTGCTGTGACCGATCGACCCTGTCGAGCCGAGGATTGTTATCCGCCGCGGGCGTCCCTGGGCAGGGATCGGGGCGGTCTCGGCACGATTGAGCGCGGCTACCGCCATGTCAGCACGCTTCCGCCGCCAAAGAGGGTCAGCAACGCCACGGCTGGGATCGCCGCCAGAAGACCGTCGAGCCGGTCCAACAGGCCGCCATGTCCCGGGATAAGGCTGCTCGCGTCTTTCACGCCAAATCTTCGCTTGGCCGCTGACTCCGCAAGATCACCGAATTGTTCGACAACCGCAAGTCCCGCGCTGACCAACACCACCGGTAGCACTGTTGCCGCGCCGAGAACGCCAGCCGCGGCCCAGCCCACCAGTGCTGCGCAGACAATCCCACCGATCAGCCCCGCCCACGTCTTGCGCGGGCTCCAGCGCGGCGCGAGCAGCGGTCCGCCGAGCCGCCGGCCAACCGCGTAAGCGCCGATATCCGTCGCCCATACCACCGCGAAAAGCCAGAGCAGCATGCCGCGATTAGCGCTGCCGCTCTGCCCCAGCCAAAGCAAGGTGATGCAAGGCAACGCGACCCAGATATTTCCCGCGGCGAGCCAGAGCGGCGCGCCGGCGCCGCGCCACATGGCAATCCGCCAGACGATCAAGGCGCCGCCAAGCGCGAGCAGAAGACCAGCGGCGAAGCCGAACAGGGATGCGGCGATCACCGCGGCGGTTACCGTGCCGATCAGCACCGAAGCCCCAGCCCCACCACCGCAGAGACGCCCCCATTCCCACGCCATCACGACCGCCGCGGCAATCGTGAGAATTGCGAGAAACGGGCCGCCAAACCAGATCGCCATGATTGGCAGCGGCGCCAGCACAAGCGCCGACAAAACGCGCAGCCGCAGCGCCCCCGCATCAGCGGGAGCCAACCGACGCCCCGTAACGCCGCTCGCGGCAACCGTAATCGGCGATCGCTGCTTCGAGATCGTTCCGGCCAAAATCGGGCCAGAGGGTCTTGGTGAAGACCAGTTCGGCATAGGCGCATTGCCACAATAGGAAATTGCTGATGCGCTGCTCGCCACTGGTGCGGATAAGCAAGTCGGGATCGGGAATATCGGCTGTGAACAGATGGCGGCTGACCGTCGCTTCGTCGATCGCTTCCGGCCGCAACTCCCCCGCCGCCGCCTTCACGGCGAGCGCCCGCATCGCCGTGATAATCTCCGCGCGGCCACCGTAGGACAGCGCGATCGTCAAGTTGACCCCGGCATTGTTGCGCGTCAGCGCCTCCGCATTATCGATCAGTGTGACGATGTCAGGCGCCAGTCGGCCACGGTCGCCGATAACCCTGAGCCGCACGCCATTGCGGTGGAGTTCAGCGATCTCGCCACGCAGGTAATGCCGTAACAGCCCCATGAGGTCGTCGACTTCCGCGAGCGGGCGTTTCCAGTTCTCCGATGAAAATCCGAACAGCGTCAGATAGGGGATCTCGAGTTCCCCAGCGGCGGTCAGCGTTCGGCGAACCGCCTCGGCGCCGCGGCGGTGACCAGCGATCCGTGGGAGGCCGCGGGCCTTCGCCCAGCGGCCGTTACCATCCATGATGATCGCAATATGCCGTGGCGGCGAACCCGGCGCCGGAACAATATTCGAGTTCATCAGACCTGGAGTATTTCCTTGTCCTTTTGCGCCAATGTGTCGTCGACCCGTTTGATGTGGTCGTCCGTCATATGCTGGATATCGCGCTCCAGCTTTTTTTGCTCATCCTGCGAAATATCGCCATCTTTTTCCTGCCTGCGCAGCACCTCGATACCATCGCGCCGCACATTGCGCACCGCCACCCGCGCCGCCTCGGCGTATTTCGCGGCGACCTTGGTGAGTTCGCGACGCCGCTCCTGGTTGAGGTCGGGGATGGGAACGCGGACCGTCTGCCCTTCGGTCTGCGGGTTGAGGCCGAGCCCGGCTTCGCGAATGGCCTTGTCGACCGCCTTGACCATGCCGCGGTCCCAGACATTGACCGTGATGAGGCGCGGCTCCGGCACGTTGATATTAGCGACCTGGTTCAGCGGCACGGCGCTGCCATAGGCTTCGACGGTCACCGGTTCGAGCATACCGGCCGAGGCGCGGCCCGTTCTGAGCCCGGCGAACTCCTTGCGCAGCGCCTCCAGCGCGCCGTCCATCCGCCGTCCGACATCCTTCAGTAATGCATCGTCTGCCATGGCCTCGTTCCCTACGCTTGCCCCCGTCTACAGCAGCCCCTTTTGTTACTCTCCGTCATCGACGATCGTAAACCTTCCTAAGCCTTGCACAACATCGGCAAAACCGCCGCTTTCGAAAATCGAAAATACGAGAATCGGGATGCGGTTTTCGCGTGCCAAAGAGATCGCCGCCGCGTCCATGACCTGTAGGTCCCGCGCCAACACCTCGTGATAGCTCAACCGGTCAAAACGCTTCGCGCCGCTGACGCGGATTGGGTCGGCGTCGTAGACGCCGTCGACCTTGGTCGCCTTCAGCAACGCATCGCAGACCATTTCCGAGGCGCGCAGAGCAGCGGCCGTATCGGTGGTAAAAAACGGATTGCCGGTGCCGGCGGCGAAAATAATGACTCGCCCCTTTTCAAGATGGCGGATCGCGCGACGGCGAATATAGGGCTCGCAAACCGATTGCATTGAAATCGCCGATTGCACACGCGTCGCAACGCCTTTGCGCTCCAACTCGTTCTGCATCGCCAGCGAATTAATGACCGTGGCCAGCATGCCCATATAGTCGGCCGACGCGCGCTCCATGCCCGCCGCCGCACCCTGGATGCCACGAAAGATATTGCCGCCGCCGATCACGACGCATACCTCGGCCCCGAGCGCGTGCACCGATTTGATCTCGTCGGCGATGCGGGCGACGATCTTCGGGTCAAGCCCGTAATCGCGCTCGCCCATCAGCGCTTCGCCCGAGATTTTCAGCAGCACACGGCGGTATCTGAGTTCGGCTGGCATAAGGCTAGAGCACCCGGCCTTGGCGCCCGTCCAGCGAGCGCGCCCAAGATACACCAAACCGCCGTGACCGCACCGGCTTTCGGCCGCGTAAAATCGCCGTTCCGGATCTGGCGTGGGGCCGTGACATGGCCGGGCGGCGTCCGGCCATGATATCGAGCGCCACCCCGGCTCAGCTGGCGAGTTGGGCGGCGACCTCGGCGGCGAGATCGTTGACCGGCCGGTCAATCCCCTCGCCCAGTGCAAAGCGGACAAAGGCGGTGACCTTGATCGGCGTACCCGCCTTTTTAGCCGCGGCCTCTACCACTTTGCCGACCCGGCTTTCACCGTCGATCACAAAGACCTGATCGAGCAGTACAAAATCCTCGTAGAACTTGCGCAGCCGGCCCTCGACCATCTTCTCGACGATGTCGGCCGATTTGCCAGTCGCGCCCGCCTGCTCGCGCAGCACCGCGCGTTCGCGGTCCAGCGCCGCCGCCGGCACCGCAGCCTGGTCGAGATATTGCGGGTTCGCCGCTGCGACATGCATCGCCAGCTGCCGACCGAGCGGTGCGAGCACGTCCTCTCCCGCCGCCGACTCCAGCGCCACCAACACCCCCATCTTGCCAAGGCCTGGTGCGGCGGCATTGTGAACATAAGAGGCGACATGGCCCTGCCCGACCGCCAGCCGGGCAACGCGGCGAAGGACCATATTCTCGCCGATGCGGCCGATCAGGTCGGCGAGTTCACCCTCGACGGTCTTGCCGTTGCCGGCGAACGACGCCCCCTTGAGGGCCTCGATATCGCGCTCCGCGGCAACCGCCAGCTGGGCGACCGCGCGCACGAAATTCTGAAACAATTCGTTGCGCGCGACAAAATCGGTCTCGGAGTTGACTTCGACCACCGCGCCCGCCTTGTCCCCTGTCGCGACGCCGATCAGGCCTTCCGCCGCGACGCGGCCGGCCTTCTTGGCCGCCGCCGCCAGGCCCTTCTTGCGTAGCCAATCGACCGCCGCCTCGATATCGCCGTCGGCATCGCCGAGCGCACGCTTGCAATCCATCATCCCGGCGCCGGTCTTTTCGCGCAATTCTTTGACCAGCGCGGCAGTTATCTCCGCCATCGCAATATCCTCTCATCTGCGCCAAAGGGCGCGTTGCCGGTCAGGCCGCGCCGATCAGGCGCTGGCCGCTTCACCTTCCGCTTCAGTTCCCAGTGCTTCATCCATCGACACTACCGGTTCGCCGTCGAGCGGCTCGTCCTCACCGGCACCGTTGGCGCTCAGCTGGTTGACCTCCTGTCTCGCGCCGATATCGATGCCGGAGGCGGCAAGCTCCGCCTGCAACCCATCGAGCACCGCACCGGCGAACAGATCGCAGTAAAGGTGGATCGCGCGCATGGCATCATCGTTACCGGGGATCGGATAAGCGATGCCGGCGGGGTCGGAGTTGGAATCAAGTACCGCGACAACCGGAATCCGCAGCGTATTCGCCTCGGCGACGGCGATCGCTTCCTTATTGGTGTCGATGATGACGATGATGTCCGGCAAACCGCCCATATCCTTGATGCCGCCGAGCGCCCGGTCGAGCTTGTCGTGATCTCGGGTCAGTTCGAGGAGTTCACGCTTGGTCAGCCCGGTATTCTCCTGCTGCACCCGCTCCTCGACCTCCCGCAGCCGCTTGATCGACTGCGAGATCGTCTTGAAATTGGTCAGCATCCCGCCGAGCCAGCGATAGTTCACATAATATTGGCCACAACGCTTGGCCGCCTCGGCGATCGCCTCCTGCGCCTGGCGCTTGGTGCCGACCAGCAGCATGCGCCCGCCGCCGGCCACAACATTGCGCACGGCTTCCAGCCCCTGGTGCAGCAACGGCACGGTCTGTTCGAGGTCGATGATATGAATGCCATTGCGCACGCCGAAGAGGTACGGCGCCATCTTCGGGTTCCACCGCCGGGTGTGGTGGCCAAAATGAACGCCAGCCTCCAAAAGCTGACGCATCGAGTACTCGGGTAGAGCCATCGTCAACATCCTTTTCCGGTTCTGCCGCCGCAGGAGTAACTGGCCCCAGGAATTGGCGCCGGCACCGGAGCGAGCACCATCACCGACGGCGCCGCGATCCTGCGTGAGGTTTCAAGAAGCGCTTACCTAAGGGCTGTGAGCAAATTTGGCAAGCATAGGCTGATTACACTCGCCTGGCCGTTGAGTAATATGCCTGCGATATGCCGGAAAACGATCTCTTCCTCTTCGTCAGCCACGTCAGCGAGGACCGCGCGGCGGCGATGGAGATCGTTACAGAATTGGAGCGGCGCGGCATCAAATGCTGGATCGCGCCGCGTAACGTGCACCCCGGCCAGCCGTTCGACGACGAAATCGTCGACGCGATCGAGGGCAGCCGGGCAATGCTGCTCATCTTCTCCGATCGATGCAATGAGAGCGAATACATCCGACGCGAAGTGACTGTCGCCGGAGAAAGTCACAAAGTGATCATGCCGTTCCGTATCGAAGATGCCCAGCCGCGTCGGGGCCTTCGTGTGCGTCTTTCCGACCTGCATTGGATCGATGCTTACGCGGCTCGTGAGCGGGCTATCGACGAGCTCGTACGCGCAGTCGGCAATCCGGTCAGGCCCGATGGGGGATTTTGGCAACCCGAAAATGAATTTCTCCGTCGGCGAGAGTCGGAGGTAGTTCCACAAGACCTGCATGCAAACGACGAAGAGCGATGCAAGCAAGTGGAAGAGGTCGAGAGGGTATTAGCAGGTACGGCACTTGAGTTAGGCTTGTCGCCCGCCGCTGAAACACCGCGCGCAGGACTATCAGCGTCAGCGCAACCAGCAACGCTAGTACATCAAGCGCGTCGCCAACGCCCGATTTTTCTCATCGGGCTCATCGTGGTTGCGATTGTCGTAGCAGTGACGAGTGTGATCCTCAGCGGTCCTTCGCGCCAACAAGAGGCACCGCCGTCTCAGACAGGCGCGCCGACATCCGCTCCCGCTGCAACGTCTGAGAGCGCGAATCCGGCTCAACAAGTGGAACCAACACCGCTCATTGGGTCGCCACAGGCAGCTACAGGCCCGCCGCCGCGGCCTACACCAACCATCAGCCCCGATTATCGGATGGCGCTGAGTAACTGGCTGGAATCACACAAGCGCTATCCCGAGGTGGCGCGACAACGCGGCGAACAAGGAAGCGGAGTGCTGCGCTTCCGCGTCGACCGTACCGGGCACGTACTCGACTACGCAGTAATCCATAGCACTGGGTATGCCGATCTCGATAACGCAATACAGGAGATGATGCACGGCGCCGTACTGCCGCCGTTTCCGCCCAGCATGACCGAGCCTGAAATAGAGGCTTCAGTTACAATTAGATTCGGTTTATCCCGTTGACAGGCGACTGCTTCATTGCCGGGACGGATACTTCAGATATCGTGCACGTCGACGATGCCAGGCAGCGATTTGACGGCGGCGCGGATGCGCGGGTCGACGCGGAACCCGCCGGGCAGCGCGATCTCGACCTCGCTCGACGGCAGGTCGAGCACAACGGTCACGCGGCCGCGGCCGCCGGTCGCCTCACGCTGGAACAGGTTCTTGAGCCGGGTCAACGCCTCCTCGGCGCCGACAAAGACCTTCATGCCCGCCGCAGCCCCCGCCACCACCTTGTCGAGCGGCTCGATCTTCTGCGCGGTCAGCCGCAAATTCTGCTCGTCGCTGCGGACATCGACGGTCACGATCAGCGGATGCCCGCCATCGAGCAATTCGCGGGCACCGCTCAGCACATCCGAGAACAGCGTGATCTCGAACACGCCGCTGGTGTCTGAAAGCTGAACAAAGGCAAACCGGTTTCCGCGCGCCGAGGTGCGCTCCTTCTTGCCGACGACGATGCCCGCAAGGCGGAACCGCGTCGAACTGTTCGCCGCCATCGCCGCCGGCAGCTCGCCAAACGACAGGATCCCGGCGCGTTCCAGGCTCTTCCCATATGGGTCGAGCGGGTGGCTCGACAGGTAGAAGCCGATCGCATCGAACTCGTGCTGCAGCTTTTCCACCGGCGGCCAGTCTTCGACCACCGGCAATTTTGGGCGCTCGGCAAAAGCGCTGTCAAAGCCACCGAACAGGCTCTCCTGCTTGCTCGCGCGTTCCTCGGCCGCGAGGCTCGCCTGACGCAACAGCAAATCGATCGCCGCGAAACATTGCGCCCGGTTCGGGTTCAGCGAGACAAACGCGCCGGCCTTGACCAGGCTTTCGAACTGCCGGCGATTAAAGCTCCTGGCGTCGAGCCGCCCGACAAAATCGAACAAATCCTTGAAACGGCCATTGGCGTCACGTTCGGCGACAAGATCGCGCATCGCCTGTGCGCCCACCCCCTTGACCGCGGCGAGCGCATAGCGGATCGCGGGGTTGCCGGTTTTCGGGTCGACCTCGACCGCGAACTCGACCAGCGACCGGTTGATATCGGGCGGCAGCAGCGCGATGCCGAGGCGCCCAGCCTCCTGCCGGAACTGGTTGAGCTTGTCGGTATTGCCGATATCGAGCGTCATCGACGCGGCGAGAAATTCGACGGGATAATTCGCCTTCAAATACGCGGTCTGGTAGGCGACCAGAGCATACGGAGCTGAATGCGATTTGTTGAAACCGTAGCCTGAAAACTTCTCCATCAGATCGAACACGAAGTTCGCCTGCCGCTCGTCGATGCCCTTCTCGACCGCGCCGCCGACAAAGGTGGAGCGCTGGGCGACCATCTCGCTTTTGATCTTTTTGCCCATCGCGCGGCGCAGCAGGTCGGCGCCGCCAAGGCTGTAATCGGCCATGATTTGCGCGGCCTGCATCACCTGTTCCTGGTAGGTGAAGACGCCAAAGGTCGGCTGCAAAATCGGTTCGAGCAGCGGGTGCGGGTAATAGACCTGCTCCTCACCGTTTTTGCATTTGATGTAGTTGGGAATGCTCTCCATCGGTCCTGGCCGATAGAGCGCGTTCATCGCGATAATGTCCTCGAAGCGGTTGGGTTTGAGCTTGCGCAGGTTGTCGCGCATCCCCGCGCTTTCGAGCTGGAATATCCCCGACGTATCGCCGCGCGCGATCAGCGAATAGGTCTTGGCGTCGTCGAGCGGCACCTGCGCGAGATCGAGCGGCACCCCGCGCGCCTCAATCAGCGCGACCGCCTGCTGCAGCACGTCTAGCGTCTTGAGGCCGAGGAAGTCGAATTTGACGAGGCCCGCCAACTCCACCCATTTCATATTGAACTGGGTGACCGGCATATCGGAGCGCGGGTCGCGATAAAGCGGCACCAGCTCGGAGAGGGGCCGGTCGCCGATAACCACGCCCGCGGCATGCGTAGACGCGTGCCGGTAAAGCCCTTCCAGCTTGAGTGCGATGCGCATCAGCCGGGCGACCTGCTCGTCACTGTCGCGCTGCTGCCGAAGCAACGGCTCGTCGGCGATGGCCTTTTCCAGTGTCACCGGGTGCGCCGGGTTGTTCGGCACCAGCTTGCATAGCCGGTCGACTTGGCCGTAGGGCATGCCGAGCACGCGGCCGACATCGCGCAGCACGGCGCGCGCCTGCAGCTTACCGAAGGTGATGATCTGCGCGACGCGGTCGCGGCCATATTTCTGCTGAACGTAGCGGATCACCTCATCGCGGCGCTCCTGGCAGAAATCGACGTCAAAATCCGGCATCGATACGCGTTCCGGGTTGAGGAACCGCTCGAAGATGAGGCCAAACCGCAGCGGGTCCATATCGGTGATGGTCAGCGCCCAGGCGACCACCGAGCCGGCCCCCGAACCGCGCCCCGGTCCCACCGGGATTCCCTCCCGCTTCGCCCATTGGATGAAATCGGCGACGATCAGGAAATACCCGGCGAACCCCATTTTGATGATGACGCCCAGTTCGTAATCGAGCCGCTCGGCATAGGCTTCACGAGACGCGGCCGGCGGCACCGCGGCAAGGCGCGCGGCCAGCCCGTCATGCGCCGCCTGGCGCAGCGCGGAAATTTCGTCCATGCCCTCGGGCATCGGAAACGGCGGCAAGATCGGCTTGCGCGGCGCCGGCATAAAGGCACAGCGCTGGGCAATGACCAGCGTGTTATCGCAGGCTTCCGGCAGGTCGGCGAACAGCGCCCGCATCTCCGCCGCCGGCCGAAAATAATGGTCGGGTGTCAGCCGCGCCCGGTCGGTATCGTCGACGACCTTGCCCTGGGCGATGCAGAGCAACGCGTCATGCGCCTCGTAATAATCCGCGTCAGGAAAATACGCGTCATTGGTCGCGACCAACGGCAGATCATGCGCATAAGCAAGATCGATGAGACCGTCTTCGGCGCGCGCTTCCTCCGGCATGCCGTGCCGGGTCAACTCGATATAAAGCCGGCCGGGAAATGCGTCCTTTAAGGCGCCGACAAGAATACCCGCCGCAGCATCCTGACCCTCGGCGATCAGCCGGCCGAGCGGTCCCTTGGCACCACCGGCGAGGCACAGCAGCCCCTCGCTATGAGCCGCCAGGTCGGCCAGCGCGACCGCCGGCTCGGCACCAGCCTCGCTGTCGAGAAACGACCGGCTGACCAGGTCCAAGAGGTTGCGATAACCGATCTCGCTCTGCACCAGCACGACGACGCGCTCGGGATCACGCGGTGGACGGTTTCCCTCGCCGCCTTCGCGCGACGCCAACGCGATCTCGCAGCCGATGATTGGCTGGATGCCCTCCGCCGCGCAGGAAGTGGCGAATTCCAGCGCGCCGAACAGATTGCCGCTGTCGGTGATCGCCACCGCCGGCATGCTGTTCTTTTTGCACAGGCCGACCAGTTCCTTGATCTTGATCGCCCCTGCCGACAGCGAGTACGCGGTGTGGACGCGGAGATGGATAAACTCGGCAAGCGGCATCGAGCGACCTTTGTTGAGTCGAAAGCGGGAATCCAGGGCAAGTGACGATGCGATCGCCCCTGGCCCCCCGCCTGCGCGGGGGTGACGAAAAATATGATCTACCATCGCACGCCGCTGCGACGAAATCAGCCCGGCGACGCTAGGCACCAGCAAATCCGCGCGCGACCGACAAGGTAGGGTGGATAAGCGAAGCGTAATCCACCGACTCGATGCGTCGCCCGGCGGAATGCGCTCCGCTTTTCCGCCCTACAAGGTATGCAGCTTACCGTCTTCGAGGGCGACGATGCGGTCGAGCCGGCGGGCGAGGTCGAGGTTATGCGTCGCGATCAGCGCGGCAAGCCCGGTGGCACGCGTTATCTCGATCAGCGTTTCCATCACGCCTTCTGCCGTTTGATGGTCGAGATTGCCGGTCGGCTCGTCGGCCAGCAGCACCTTAGGGTCATTGGCCAACGCGCGCACAATCGCGACGCGCTGCTGCTCGCCACCGGATAACCGCGCAGGACGGTGGCCGAGGCGCTCGCCGAGCCCGACCCGGCGCAGCAGCGCGGCCGCCTTGTTCCGTGCGATCCCGCGCGCGACGCCGGCGATCATCTGCGGGATCATGACATTTTCCAGCGCCGAGAATTCGGGCAGTAGATGATGGAACTGATAGACAAAGCCGAGCGTTGCGCGGCGCAGCAGCGTGCGGCGCTCGTCGCTCAAGCCGCCGCATTCCTGGCCGGCGATGCGCACCTCACCGGCGCTCGGCCGCTCCAGCAATCCGGCGAGGTGCAGCAACGTCGACTTGCCCGCCCCCGACGGCCCGACCAGCGCCACCAACTCACCGGACGACAGCGCCAGATCGACGCTGTTGAGCACCGCCAGCTCGACGCCGCCTTGGCGAAAGACGCGCCTGACCCCGACCAGCTCCAGCACCGGCCCGCCGCCCGCCGCCGGGCTCATTCGTAACGCAGCCCTTCGACCGGATCGAGCCGCGCCGCCCGCCACGACGGATAAAGCGTCGCGAGAAACGACAGCGCCAGCGCCATGATCACCACCGCCGCGACCTCATGCGGCACGATCACCGCGGGCAGCCGGGTGAAGAAATAGATCTCTGCCGCAAAGAGCTGCATATGCAGCGCGTTCTGAATGAATTGCCGGATCGCTTCGAGGTTTTCGGTAATGACGATCCCGAGCCCGAAGCCGGCGAGCGTCCCGATAATGCCGATGCTCGCGCCGCTTAGGATGAAAATCCGCAGAATCATGCCGCGCGAAGCACCCATCGTCCGCAGGATGGCGATATCGCGTCCCTTGTCCTTCACCATCATGATCATGCTGGAAATGATGTTGAACGCGGCGACGACGATAATCAGCGTGAGGATCAGGAACATCACGTCGCGCTGCACGATCAGCGCGTTGACCAGGCTGGAGTTCGAGCGCTGCCAATCGAGAATCCGCGCCTGGCCGCCGAGCGCGGCGACAATCTTCTGCCCCTCGGCACTCGCCTGATCGGCATCGGCGACAAACACTTCGAGATAACTGACGGCGTCCTTGAGCTTGAAGAACACCTGCGCCGCCGGCAGCGGCACATAGATAAAGGTGTTGTCGTACTCGTAGAAGCCGACATCAAAGAGGGCCGCGACCGTATAGGTCTTGGTGCGCGGCATGGTGCCGAACGCGGTTTCCGTCCCCTCGGGCGATACCAGCGTGATCTTGTCGCCCGCCTTGACGCCGAGCCGGCGCGCGAGCCGGTCTCCCACCGCAACGTCGTCGCCGCTGAAATCCGCGAGCGAACCACCGACGATATGATCGGCGATCAGCTTGCGCGCGCGGATGGCTTCGGGGCTGATGCCGCGCACCACGGCGCCGGCCGCGCCGCCATCGCTGGTGACCAGCGCCTGCGCCTCGACCAGCGGCGTGACGCTGACGACGCCGGGCACCCCGCGCACTTTTTGCGCGACGGCATCATAATCGGTCATCGCATTGCTCACGCCGTAGACGGCGAGGTGGCCGTTAAGCCCGAGGATACGGTTGACCAGTTCGATGCGGAACCCGTTCATCACCGCCATGACGATGATAAGCGTCGCCACACCCAGCATGATGCCGAGCAGGGAAAAGATCGCGATGACCGAGACAAACCCTTCCTGCCGCCTCGCCCGCAAATAGCGGAACGCGACCATTCGCTCGAACGCGCAAAAGATCACCGTTAACGCCTTCCGAAGACGTCATGCCCGGACTTGATCCGGGCATCCACAGAACCCAATCGGGCATTCGAGTGATCGACGCCGATGGCCGGGTCGCGCCCGGCCATGACGACAAAGAGCATCTTCAAGATGTGGCCACCCGGGCCAGCGCCGCTTCTGCCGGCAGGTCCTGACGGTCGCCAGTGCGGCGGTATTTGAGTTCGAGCGTGCCGGCGGCAACACCGCGCGGACCGACGATGAGCTGCCACGGCAATCCAATCAAATCCATCGTCGCGAATTTCGCGCCGGGGGACTCGTCCCGGTCGTCGTAGAGCACCGTGACACCCGCCGCACGTAGCTTGCCGTAAAGCGCGTCGGCCGCGGCAACGCATTTTGCGTCGCCGGCGCGGATGTTGACGAGCCCGACATGAAATGGCGCAACGCTTTCCGGCCAGATGATGCCGTTGTCGTCGTGGTTCGCCTCGATCAGCGCGCCCACCAACCGCGACACGCCGATCCCGTAGGAACCCATCTCCAAGGCCGCCGAACTGCCATCGGGTAGGCTGACCAACGCGCCCATCGGCGCCGAATATTTGCTGCCGAAATAGAACACCTGACCGACTTCGATGCCCCGCGCGGCAACCAGATCGGCTTCCGGCACCGGGCATTTCGCGGGGTCGTGGACGTCCTCGGTCGCGGCGTAGTGGCGGGTCCAATCGGCGAACATCGCCTCGAGATCACTGTCGTAATCGACATCGGCGCCGAGGATGTCGCGCGCCAACCAGGCCTTGTCGCAGAACACCCCGCTCTCGCCCGTGTCCGCCAACACGATGAACTCGTGGCTGAGGTCGCCGCCGATCGGCCCGGTTTCGGCGCGCATCGGGATCGCTTTCAACCCCATGCGGGCAAAGGTCCGCAGATAGGCGACAAACATCTTATTGTACGAATGTTTGGCGCCGGCGGCGTCGAGATCAAAACTGTAGGCGTCCTTCATCAGGAATTCGCGGCCGCGCATCACCCCAAAACGCGGGCGCACCTCATCGCGGAATTTCCACTGAATGTGATAGAGATTTTTCGGCAGGTCGCGATAGCTCTTGATCGCGTCGCGGACGATCGCGGTGATCATCTCCTCGTTGGTCGGGCCGTAGAGCATCTCTCGGTCGTGCCGGTCAGTGATCCGCAGCATCTCCTGGCCGTAATCGTCATAGCGGCCGCTTTCGCGCCATAGATCCGCCGGCTGGATCGTCGGCATCAAGATTTCCTGCGCACCAGCGCGGTCCTGTTCCTCGCGCACGATCTGCTCGACACGCTGCAAAACCCGGAACCCCAGCGGCAGCCATGAGTAAATGCCGGCCGAGGACTGGCGGATCATCCCGGCGCGCAGCATCAACCGATGCGAGACGATCTGCGCCTCGGCCGGATTTTCGCGCAGCAGCGGCAGGAAATATTGAGACAAGCGCATGGCGGCTTCTTTGACGATGACTGGTTTTGCGATGGCGGCAATCTAGGCGCGGTTCACCAAGCCGTAAACGCTGATCGCCGCCCAGAAGGCCTCGATGACCACCGACGGGAAATTCCATTCGACCAATAACGAAATGAGGATCAACAGCGATCCGACAAGATTGGCCGCTGGAAAGCGCCAGTCACGTGAATCGAGCCAACGCGCCTGATTGGCGAAATAGGCGACGACAAACACCGCCGCGCCGAGAAGGCCGATCGCCCGGAAGAGAGAAAACTCCATCGCGTTTGCCTTAAACACGTCGATGGAACTTGTAACCGATTGTGTCATCTCGTAAGCGATCACCGCGGGCATAACTCGCGCATATTCGTCGGCGCACGACATATCGTGTAAAGACGCGGCGCCGCTCCCAAGATCGAGGGGTCACCGCCTCTACCAAAATACCGGAGGCCGAAATGTCCACTGCCGTTGGCCGCTCCGTTGCTGCTGACGCAATATTTCGCGCCAGTTGACAGCATCGACGCCAGCCCGCGCCCGCGCACCGGCTCTTCTGTTTGTTACCGGCTTGAGGGTGTGCGCATTTTTTCCAGGTCGAAGCGAAACTTGGCGATACAAATACCGCTCGGTTGCGGCAAAGTAAGTTTACTGAAAGCTTTCACTGGTCCAAGAGGCTTAAAAGCATCTTGGAATCGTCGAGCTATCAAGACCGTAACAGGTTTGATACCCACCAGATACAAATATTTACATTAGGCGGGTTGCCTGGGATGTCGACAGTCTGATTCAATCAATGACAGCACTTCTCGTGCGTTGTTCAACTCTTTTGCCAATCAATGGCAAGAACACTTATTGTTTAAATCGGCTGATTTGCGCCGCCGAGACGCTTGCGTAGAGCACTTTCGTTGGGGATGGGGGAGATGCGCATGTCGGGTCAGCATCGCTCAAATTGTGTGGTATGGGCTGTTCGCCAATGGCTCCAGCATGGGGGCAAAATACGGATCGCGCGATCGCCGCATGCTCGGTGGATGATCCGGGCATCATGGACGCCGGATGGCGAAACATGGTTGGCCTTTGTGCCCAATCAGCCGCGTCGCGGGATTGCCGTACTTGGGCACGTTCTCCGCTTTGACGGCCGCGTTCGCAGGATCATCGGTGCAGGAGAGCCGCCGTGAGGAGAGCGGCCGTAGGAATTATCCTAGGGTGTGGACTCAATGGCACCAATAGATCAGGGCGGTGACGAGGCACAGGGCGGCGAGGAAGTTTCTGGCGAGTTTGTCGTAGCGGGTGGCGATGGCTCGGAAGTCCTTGATGCGGCAGTTGGTGCGCTCGATGACGTTGCGCCACTTGTAGCGTCGAAGGGGAAGAGCTTGCGACTGGATTTGTTGGGGATGACGGCGATGGTGCCGCGGCTTTGCAGAAGGGCACGTAAGTGATCGGCATCGTAACCCTTATCGCCGATCAGCCAGGCGCTGGCTGCCATTTCCAGCAGCAGCGGCGCGGCGACCGTGATGTCGGCGATGTTACCGCCGGTCAGTCGGAACGCGCGCGGCCGGCCAGCCAGATCGATCAGGGCGTGGATTTTGGTCGTGCGCCCGCCGCGCGAGCGGCATCAGGAATTCATCCGCTTCCTCAACAAGATCAATCGCGAGACACCGGCTGTGCAGGAACTCCATCTGATTGTCGATAACTACGCCACCCACAAGCATCCCAAGGTGCCCGCTTGGCTAGAGGGGCACCCGAGGTTTCACTTCCACTTCACCCCGACCTCGGCCTCCTGGCTCAATGCCGTCGAAGGGTTCTTCGCCAAGCTGACCCGGCAGCGTCTCAAGCGCGGCGTCTTCAAGGGCATCGTCGATCTCCAAGCCGCCATCAACCGCTACCTTGCTGAGACCAACCAAAATCCCAAACCCTTCATCTGGACCGTCGATCCCGGCGCCATCATTGAAAAGGTTTGGCGGGGGAAACAAGCGTTAGAGTCAATCCACTAGAAGCCGGACGCTGGGGCGAGGCCAGCCCGTCGCTGTTGGTGCTGGCGGCAATTTTTTGTCGCGAAATGCGCCCTGTTTTGAAAGAAAACACGTGACAGCTTCCTGTTCTTGCGTAAGATAACAGCAATAGCACTCAGCATGGGCAAATAGCCCGGCCCGAGTTCAGGGAGGTTTCAGAATAAGGCTGCCGCGCCAAGCAGGCCGCCGATTCCCGAGAAGAACCACAGGCAGGGCAAACCAGCTCTGCCTATTTTTTATGCAAGAGGGACGGAGGCGCGACGATCGGCGGCTGGCTGGGCTGTTCGATTGACGGTTGCCTAGCGGACGCGCGCGACTATCCTGCGCGCCCTTCACCAAAAGCGGCAATGCGCTCAGCGGCGCGGCGCCAAGGGATCCTGCGATGGCACACACCAACGGCTGGCATTTTTTTATGAACCCCGGTCCGACCAATATTCCGGACCGCATCCTGCGCGCGATGGACCGCGGCACGCTTGATTTCACCGGCGCGACGTTCAAGGCGATCTCGGAAGAATGCTTTGCCGGCCTGAAAAAGGTGTTCAAGACCAGTCAGCCGATCCTCGGTTATGCCGCAACCGGACATGGCGCCTGGGAAGCTGCGCTGGTCAATCTGTTCTCACCGGGCGACAAAGTGCTCGTCGCTGAAAGCGGCTACTTCTCGATGAACTGGGGGCTGCGCGCCGAGTCGTTCGGGCTGCAGGTCGAAACACTGAGCAATGATTGGCGGCGACCGGTCGACCCCGTCAAGCTTGAAGCCCGGCTTCGCGAAGACAGGGCGCACGAAATCAAGGCTGTGCTCGCGGTCCATAATGAGACCTCGACCGGCGTCTCCCACCCGATCGCCGCGATGCGCCAGGCGATCGACGCCGCGAAGCATCCGGCTCTGTTCTGCGTCGACACGATTTCGTCGCTCGGTTCCTTCGATTTCCGCATGGACGAATGGGGTGTCGATGTCACCGTCGTCGGCTCGCAGAAAGGGCTGATGCTGCCGACCGGCATGGCCTTTACCGGGGTCAGCGCCAAAGCGATCGCCGCCACCGCCGTCGCCAAACTGCCGCGCGTCTATTGGGACTGGCGCCGGCTGCTCGATGGCGACCCGCGACAGGGCTACTGGAACGGCACCGTCCCTGTCCATTTCTTTTACGGGCTACGCGAGGCGCTGCGCATGTTCGAGGAGGAAGGGCTGGAAAATGTCTTTTCCCGGCATCACCGGCTGGCCGAAGCCACCCGCCGCGCTGTGCGCACCTGGCGCCAGAATGACGGGCCGGAGATGTTCTGCACCGACCCGGCCGGAAACTCGGATTCGGTGACGGCGGTGCTGCTCCCCGAAGGCTACGACGCCGACGCGATGCGTCAGGTCTGTCTCGATAAGTTCAACGTGTCGCTCGGCGGCGGGCTCGGGAATTTGAAAGGACGGCTCTTCCGCATCGGCCATTTAGGTGACTTAAACGAGGCGATGGTGCTCGGCTCGCTCGCCGCGGTCGAGATGGCGCTCGATCTCACCGGCGTGCCGCACGGCAAAGGCGGGGTGGTCTCGGCGATGGAGTACCTGACCTCTGGTAGCTGAAATAATGGCGTATCAACCGCGGCGTTTGCTCAAGAACAAACACGATAAACGAAATAAGATTGCACGGTGGAACCAGCCTTTCCTTTTGATGTTTGTGAGCAGACTTCACATTGTCGAAAGGAAGAGGCTGTGAAACCTATCGTTGCAGCGGCGGCTTTTGCGCTGATTGCCGGCCCCGCCTTGGCGCAGTCGATGACCGAAACCAAGACGGTGACGACCACGACCATCGCGCCCGCCGAAGTTACGGAGATGCACAATTACATTGTCCAAGAACATCCGGTCGCGGTGGCGCCGCCACCGGGCTTTACCGTGACGACAGGCGCGGTCGTGCCGCCATCTGTGGAGCTTTACAGCTTCCCTGCCGAACGTCACTGGGGCTACGAGTACACGACGATTGGTGGTCAGACGGTGCTGGTCGACCCGCATAGCCGCGAGGTCGTCCACATCTTCCATTAGCCGCCGCCACAGTTGACCGCCGGCCGGAACAAGCCAGCTTCCGCCGGCGGTTTGCCATTTGCGGCCAAGGTTGCGCAGGCGCCGGCCGGCGCGTATAAACCGCGCCTCGTTTTGAGGGCAGCGCGATGAAAGACGGCATCCATCCGGACTACCACGAGATCACCATTCTGATGACGGATGGCAGCACGTATAAGACGCGCTCCACCTATGGTAAGGAAGGCGACACGCTGCGTCTCGACATCGACTCGAAATCGCACCCGGCGTGGACTGGCGGCCAGCAGCGCCTCCTCGACACCGGCGGTCAGCTTGCGCGCTTCAATAAGCGCTTCCAGGGCTTCGGGCCGAAAAGCTGATCGCCAGACGCCGGCGCTCGCTCCGGCGTCTGGCGCAGCCGCCTTCAATTGATGGCGATACGGCGCGGTTGCGCCTCTTTCGCTTTCTTGAGCACCAAAGTCAGCACACCGTCCTCGAGATGCGCGCTGATCTGTTGCTGATCGAGCTTGTTCGATAATGTGAATGAACGGGCGAAATGCCCGACATTGTATTCCGTATAAAGCGGTTCCAACCCATCGTAATTCGCAAAGTCGATTTTCGCCTCGACCCGCAGCACATCATCTTCGACGTTGACTTCGATGTTGTCCTTGGCGACGCCGGGCATCTCCATGATGACAGTGAGGGCATCCTCCGTTTCGAAGATATCGGTATTGGGAAGAAAATAGCGAGCTGGAACGGTCGCTTCTTCCTTCCCCACGACCTCCTTTTTTTCCTGAACTTCAAGTTCCTGCGACAATGCCATGGTTGCCCCCGATCAGCTAATCGTAATGGCTTTGAGTTTGTCGCGCTCGGCCTGCGGTAGATAGAGCGCCAAGATGCCTTCCCGGTACTCGGCCCTGACGCCGTCGGGGTCGATCTCGACCGGAACGGTGATCGCGCGATCAAACCGGCCCGCCCGCCGCTCCCGGCGATGCAGCCCCGCGGTCTGCCCGTAGTCGATCGACTTGCTGCCGCTGATGCGGATCGTGTTGCCTTTGACCTGCACCTGTATGTCGGATTTACGCATACCGGGCACTTCGGTGATCACGACGACATCCTCGCCTTTCCGGAAGACGTTGAGCGGCGGGTACGTACCGGCCGCGCTCGGGCCCGTCCCTAGCCACGAACTCGTTCGGAAGGCGTCGATGGCTTGCTGAAAGCGTTGCAACGTGTCGAAGGGATCAGAAAACAGCACTGGCATGGCCATCCTCCCCGGGTCAAAGACTAGGGAAAATCCGCGGCCATACCGGAGGCGACGAGATCGTCGGAAAGATCAATTCGTCATCCGCCGGTTTGGGTGCTTCGACGCGCTTCGTCCCGCTGACGGTTTCACGATGACGGCGCGCCATCGGGGTCCAATTTGCAGATTCGATGTTGGTGGAAAGATCAATTCTGGTCTTCAAAGTCATCACCACGTTCTCCCCTTGAGCAACATGGAACCGATCGATCCCGGGCCCGCTGCGGCGCCCGGCGGCGATCGATGTAGGCAAGCCGGCGCCGGGTTCAAGGGGCTACAAACGCAAAAAAGCTGCTTGAAACCGGCTTTGGACTGCTTAAATCAGGCTGGCGCGAACGCCCATCCGGGGTCGCGCATTAGATGACGGCGCTGGGCGGTTTGGCCGGTGCCACAACCCATGTTGCTCAATGGAGGACTTGGTCATGGATCGCTTTGACTTTTCGCCTTTGTTCCGTTCGACGATCGGCTTTGACCGCTTGGCTCGCCTCGTCGATGCCGCCACGCGGTTTGATACCGCCGCGCCCGCCTACCCGCCCTACAACATCGAGTCGACCGGCGAAGACTCCTACCGTCTGACCATGGCGGTGGCTGGATTTTCGCGCGACGAGATCGACATCACTGTCGAGAAGAACTCACTGGTGATTGCGGGCAAGGCGCAGAAAGAAGACGAGGGAACCCAGGGCCGCTACCTGCACCGCGGCATCGCCCGCCGTGCTTTCGAGCGGCGCTTCAGCCTTGCCGACCACATCAAGGTGAGCGGCGCGAGCATGGATAACGGCTTGCTCCATGTCGACCTCGTGCGCGAGGTGCCGGAAGAGGCAAAGCCCCGCCAGATCAAGATCGGCGAGGCGGTGACTCAGCCCCAAGTCGAGCAGCAGAAGGCTGCGTAATCTCGGCTCTTTCCCGACTGGAAGACGAGCGCCCCCGGATCTCCGGGGGCGCTCTTTTTAGTCTCCGGAAGCGTGCGTCTTCAGCCAATCCCGGGCATCCGGATTGCCGGCGCTGGCTGATCTTTGCATCCATTGCGCCGCCTCGCCGATATTGCTCGGCACGCCCCAGCCATTGGCGTAAAGCAGGCCAAGCCCGTATTCGGCGTCAACGTCACCCTGCTCGGCGGCCCGCCGATACCACCGCATCGCCTCGGCGTAGTCCTGCTCCACACCCATGCCAGACTGATACATCCAACCAAGGCTTGATTCGGCCGTTGCGTCGTTCTGTTCGGCGGCGATTTTGAACCAGCGCAGCGCTTCCGCGTAATCGGTCCGCACGCCCCGGCCGTTGCAGTAAAGAAACCCGATATGGCGCGCGGCCTCGGCGCTGCCCTGCTCGGCAGCCTTGCGATACCAGCGCAGTGCCTCGGCGTCATCCTGCGGCACGCCCCAGCCATGCTTATACATCCAGCCAAGATAGTTTTCGCCGATCGGATTGCCCTGTTCGGCAGAACGGCGATACCAGCGCGCAGCCTCGTTATAATCCGGTGCCGTGGCGAGACCTCTGGCGTAAATCCAGCCGACATAATTTTGCGCCAGCGCGTCGCCGCGATCACCGGCGGCGCGAAACCATCCGAGCGCCGCGGCGAAATCGTGCGCGCGATAGGCCAACTCGCCGCGATGAAAAGCAATATCGGCGGAAATCCGGGCGGGTTTATCGGGCGAGAGAGACGCGAAAGCCGTATTGGCGTTAGCCGTGCAAACCAACCCGGCTACCGCCAAACCGCCCAGTAGCGGCCGCAACCGAAAAACGCCAATGGAGTTACAACCCGCCTTCCCGGATGACAAACTCGATGATCTCATCCACGCCCTTTCCGCTTTTCAAATTCGTAAAGACGAATTGGCGGTCCCCCCGCATTCGCTTGGCGTCGCGGTCCATCACGGCGAGGCTGGCGCCTACCAGCGGCGCCAGGTCGATCTTGTTGATGACCAGCAAATCCGACCGGGTAATCCCCGGTCCCCCCTTGCGAGGTATTTTATCGCCCGCCGCGACGTCGATGACATAAATCGTCAGATCAGCCAGCTCCGGCGAAAATGTCGCGGCGAGATTGTCACCCCCGGATTCAATCAGAATGACATCGAGCCGCGGGAAAAGCTGGTTCAGTTCGGCGACCGCGGCGAGATTGATCGAGGCGTCCTCTCGGATCGCGGTATGCGGACAGCCGCCCGTCTCGACACCGCGAATGCGCTCAGGCGGGAGCGCGCCACTGCGTGTGAGGAATTCCGCATCCTCTCGCGTGTAGATGTCGTTGGTGATCGCAACGATCTCGAACCGCTCGCGCATGCGCTTGCAGAGATGGTCCATCAGCGCCGTCTTGCCGGAGCCGACCGGCCCGCCGATGCCGACCCGGAGCGGCCCGCGATCGTCAACACTCATGAGCGGAACAGCCTTGAGTATTGGGTCTCGTGCATGACCGAGGCCAGGTCGGCCGCGAAGGTCGCCGAACCGAAATCCGGCACGTCGCGCGCCAGCGAGGCCGCCACGGCGGCGCTCACCACCGGCTCCAGCGCCGAGAGGATGCGCTGGCCATCGGTCTGCCCGACGATGCCGAGCCGCAGCCCGGCCGACATCAGGTTCGCGGCAAAAGCATGGAGATAGGCCGTGAGCGCGTCATCGAGCGCCACGCCGGCCCGCCATGCCGCCGCGCCGAAGACGGCGGCATGGCAAGCGCCCTCCCCCGCAAGCGGGGGAGGGTTAGGGTGGGGGTCCGTCCACGTCGCCCCATAAGCCGCGAGAAACGCCGCTCCCTGCTGTCCTGATTCCAGCGCCAATTCGGCGGTCGCGCGGTAAGCGCGGCCGCGCCGGTTGGCCTCGGCCAGCATCGCCTCATCGCCGGCCGTCGCCGCGCGCCACGCGTCGCGCAGGATATCCGCGTCGATCCGCCCGCTGCCGCGCCGAACGACGGCGGCAATCCACGCCTGCAGCGTCGCGCGGTCATGCACACTGCCATCCTCGGCAGCGGCCTCCAACCCATGCGAGTAGCTGAATGCGCCGGTGGGAAACACCGGCGAGGCCCAAGCCAGCAGCCGGTAGAGACCTTCAGTGCTCATGGCCGTGCGTGTGGCCCTGATCGCCGCCAGCATAGGCACCGGTCTCGGGATCGAACGGGGCGCTCAGCCGCGTTACCCGCCCGCCAAGCTTTTCGACCATGTCCGCGATCACATGGTCGTCGCGGATGCGCAGCCGCCCTTCCAGCGCCTGCACCGGCAGATGCCGGTTGCCAAGATGCCACGCGAGACGCAGCAATTCAGTCGGGCCGTCGCCCTCGATATCCAGCACCCGCTCCGGCTTTGCACAGACCCGCACATAGCCGCCGTCGTCAAGCTCGAGCCCGTCGCCATCGGCCATGTGCTGAACGCGCGGCAGATCGAGCAGAAACGGATTGCCGCTCTCGGCGACCAGGCGCAGCCGCCGGCGATGCCGATCGACAAAGGCCAAATTGACGCGGTCCGTCGCCGCCTCTTCCGGCCAATGTCCGCTCCTGTGAACCGCAATCGCGCGACGCATCGCACCCACATCAATACAAGAAATACCGCTGCGCCATCGGCAGCACGGTCGCCGGCTCGCAGGTCAGGTGGACGCCGTCGGCGCGCACCTCGTAGGTTTCGGGATCGACCGTGACGTTCGGCATCGCGTTATTGTGCACCATCTGCGCCTTGCCGATGGCCCGTATACCGCGCGCCGGCAGCACTTGCCGCATGAGGCCGAGCGCCTCGGGCAGCCCTTTGTCGATCGCGACCGTCGGCAAAAATGTCACCGCTGTCGCCGACAGTGCGCGGCCGAAGGCGCCATACATCGGCCGGTAATGCACCGGCTGCGGCGTCGGGATCGAGGCGTTGGGATCGCCCATCAGCGCCGCCGCGATCATCCCGCCGCGCAGCACGACATCCGGCTTCACCCCGAAAAATGCCGGTGACCAGATCACCAGGTCGGCCAGCTTGCCGACCTCGACCGAACCAATATGCTCGGCCAAGCCATGCGTCAGCGCCGGATTGATCGTGTATTTCGCGATATAACGTCTAGCCCGAAAATTGTCGTTGCGATCGCTGTCCTCCGGCAACTTGCCGCGCTGCCGCTTCATCTTGTCGGCAGTCTGCCAGGTGCGGATCAGCACCTCGCCACAGCGGCCCATCGCCTGGCTGTCCGACGACATCATGCTGAACGCACCCATGTCGTGCAGGATGTCCTCCGCCGCGATGGTCTCGCGGCGGATGCGGCTCTCGGCGAAGGCGACATCCTCGGGGATGCGCGGGTCGAGGTGGTGGCACACCATCAGCATGTCGAGATGCTCGTCGATGGTGTTGACCGTATAGGGCCGCGTCGGGTTGGTCGATGACGGCAGCACATTGGGCAAGCCGCAGACCTTGATGATGTCGGGTGCATGGCCCCCGCCCGCGCCCTCGGTATGAAACGCGTGGATGTTGCGGCCCTTGAACGCCGCGATCGTGTCTTCGACAAAGCCGCTTTCGTTGAGCGTGTCGGTGTGGATCGCGACGGCGACATCAAGCTGCTCCGCCACGCTCAGGCAACAATCGATCGCCGCCGGGGTCGTGCCCCAATCCTCGTGCAACTTGAGCCCGCAGGCCCCGGCCTCGACCATCTCGACCAGCGCCGCGGGATCGGAGGCATTGCCCTTGCCGAAAAAACCGAGATTGACCGGGATCGTCTCCGCCGCCTGGATCATCCGTGCCAGATGCCACGGCCCTGGCGTGCAGGTTGTCGCCGCCGTGCCCGCCGCCGGCCCGGTGCCGCCGCCCAGCATCGTCGTGACGCCGCTGTAGAGCGCGTCCTCGGCCTGTTGCGGACAGATCATGTGGATATGCGAGTCGATGCCGCCGGCGGTGACGATCTTGCCCTCGCCGGCGATGATCTCGGTGCCGGGGCCGATGATGATGTCGACGCCGGGCTGGACATCGGGGTTACCGGCCTTGCCGATGGCCGCGATGCGCCCGTCCTTGAGGCCGATATCGGCCTTGACGATCCCCCAATGGTCGAGAATGACCGCGTTGGTGATGACCGTATCGACCGCGCCGCCGGCGCGCGTGACCTGGCTCTGCCCCATACCGTCGCGGATCACCTTGCCGCCGCCGAACTTGACCTCCTCGCCATAGATCGTGCGGTCGCTTTCGACTTCGATGATCAGCTCGGTATCGGCGAGGCGGATACGGTCGCCGGTGGTCGGCCCGAACATCGCGGCATAGGCGCCGCGGCCGATCGTGTTGGCCATCAGAGGCTCCCGTTGACCTTGCCGTTAAAGCCTATGACAACGCGCGCGCCGTCGTAGGCGACGAGCCGCACCTCGCGGCTTTGCCCCGGCTCGAAGCGGGTCGCGGTGCCGGCCGGAATGTCGAGCCGAAAGCCGCGCGCCTTGATGCGATCGAATTGCAGCGCCGCATTCGTCTCGAAGAAATGATAATGCGAGCCGACCTGGATCGGCCGGTCGCCGGCATTGGCCACGGTGAGTATCACCGTGGGACGCCCGGCGTTCAACTCGATGTCACCATCGGCGACGAGGATTTCGCCGGGGATCATCGGATCGGCGCGTGGACGGTGACGAGTTTGGTGCCGTCAGGGAAAGTCGCCTCGACCTGAATTTCGTGAATCATCTCCGGCACGCCTTCCATCACCTGAGCGCGCGACAGCACCGTCGCGCCATCGCGCATCAATTCGGCGACGGTTCTCCCGTCCCGCGCGCCTTCGAGCACGTAATCGGTGATGAGCGCCACCGCCTCGGGGTAGTTGAGCTTGACCCCGCGCTTCAGGCGGCGCTCGGCGACCATCGCGGCGACCGCGACAATCAGCTTATCCTTCTCGCGAGGCGTCAGGTTCATCGGCCCTCCCCCAGGCCCGTCGCTGCGCCCAATCCGCAGGCATCAAACATGCCAAAGCCGCGGCAGGCGCGGCGGCAATCCCATCGCGGCTTGGCGCAAATGGCAAGCAAGTTCGGCGTAGGCGCGTCGCAGGGCCACGGGTTCGCCCAGCCAGCGCGCCACCAACAGGCCGTTGACCGCCGTGACGCCAGCCCGCAAGCCTTCCGCTGCGAATTGTTGCTGAACCGCCCGCGCCGGCTCGACAAAAGGGCGTGCATCGCCGTCGCGCGGCGCCAGCACCAAAGTCGCGCAAGCCGCTGCACCGGCAAAACAGGCCGCGTCTTGCATGATGGCGGCAACATCACCGTCGATCTGCAGTGCATCGCCCCAGATCAGGACCCGATCTCGGTAGATTTCCCAGCCATCATGCAGCAGCCCATCGCGAAACCGCTCTCCCATCGCAAGGCGGCCGAAGACGAGAATGCCGCCGCCAAGAAACCCAGCGTTTGCGGCCACATCGACGTGCGTGCCGCGGCGCAGCCGGGCGCGGTCGAAAAGGATTGTCTCCGGCGGCAGGAACTCGAGCCAACCGCCTGCCGCGACAGCCAGCCGCTGCTGCACGAATGTCGTCGCACCGGTCGAACGATAGATTTTCTCGGCCGCCGAGCCCGTGATATGAGCGACCGCGCTCTCGCCCGCTTCTCCTACGATCTCTATGCGATCGCCGGCGACCAACCCACCTGAGGTCGTCACCAGTACCGCGAGCGCCGCGTCTCCCGCTACCGGTGTCGGGAACAGCACGCGCAGCGGGTTGTGCTCATAAAGATGCGCGAGCCGCGTTGCCCCGTCGCGCAGCGCAAAGCCGATCTCGGCAACACCCTGAACGCTATGGCCGGCGCTCAATACCCCAGCGCCAGCCCGTCCTTGCGCGGCTCGGAACCGCCGATCAGCGCGCCGCGCTCGCGGTCGATCCAGATCGCCTGGCAGCCGCCTGTGGGAACCCGCATCACCTCGAAATCGTGGCCGCGGCCCGCGAGGTCATTTTTGACGGCATCGGAAATAGTCGACTCCACCCGCATCTTGTTGCGGAACGCGAAGGTCCGCGGCGCCTCGGCGGCCTGCTGTGGATCAAGCCCCCGATCGAGCATCTGATGCGCGATATGCGCGTGACCGACCGCCTGGTACTGGCCACCCATCACGCCGTAAGGCATCACCGCCCGCCCGTCCTTGCACAGCATTGCCGGGATGATCGTGTGAAATGGCCGCTTGTATGGCGCGATCGCGTTGGGATGGTTCGGGTCGGTCCGGAAGCTGGTGCCGCGATTGTGCAGCAGCACGCCGGTATTCGGCGACATGATGCCGGTGCCGAACGACGAGAACAGCGAGTTGATGAACGACACCGCGTTGCCGTCGCGATCGACCGCGCAGAGATACACCGTGTCGGTGTGCTCGGTGCCGCCATGCCATTCGGGGCCGGGCATCGCACGGTCCATGCGGATTTTCGCGCGTGCCGCCTGCGCCCATTCGTCGGAGAGGAAATGCGCGACATCGACATCGGCCTGCGCCGGGTCCGCGATACTCTCGTCGCGGACGTAATACGCGGCCTTCGTGGCCTCGGCGAACAGGTGGATGCGGTCGGCCTCGCTCAGCGCATCGCCTGCCATATCGAACCCTTCGAGCTGGCGCAGGATCATCAATGCCGCGAGCCCCTGACCATTGGGCGGACACTCGTAAACATCGTAGCCTCGATAGCCGGCATGGATCGGCTCGACCCATTCGCAGCGCTGCGACGCGAAATCTTCCTCCTCGTGCAGCCCGCCAAGTTCCTTGAGCCGCCCGAGGATGTCGGCCATCACCGACCCCTCGTAAAACGCCGCGCGTCCCTCCTTGCCGATCTTGCGCAGGGTCGCCGCGAGCGCGGGGTTGCGCATCCGGTCGCCGACAACCGGCGGTTTGCCGCCCGGCAGCATGACTTTCGCGGTATACGGGTCCTGCAGCTTCCAGGCATTGCGCTCCCAGTCCCAGGCGACCCGCGGGGTGACGAGATACCCCTCCTCCGCCGCCTGCGCCGCCGGCTCCAGCAGTTCGGATAGTGGCTTTGAGCCGTACTTCTCATTGAGTGTGCACCAGGCATCGACCGCGCCGGGCAGCGTCACCGCGTGCGCGGTTTGGGTCGAGATCTGATGGATCTGCCGCTCGGCATACCATTGCGCCGTCGCCGCCTTGGGTGCGCGGCCCGAGCCGTTGAGCGCTACCGGCAAGGCGCCGCCCTTTGAGTAGAGGCAGAAGCAATCGCCACCGATACCGGTGCTTTGCGGCTCGACAACCCCTTGCACCGCAACCGCCGCGATGGCCGCGTCCATCGCATTGCCGCCGTTGCGCAGTACATCGAGCCCGGCGAGCGTCGCGCGCGGCGCCGAGGTGGCGACCATCCCATTGGCCGCGACGGTCGCCGAACGGCCCGGAACACTGAAGTCACGCATTGTTTCGCTTTCCTCGCTGACGTCCTGCCGCGCAATTCTGCCCGGCGGGCTTATCGCTTGTCGCCTTGTCTTGCAACGTCTTAGGTTGCAAAGCAGCCCGCAGCCGAGGAAACAGTATGGATGGCAGCCTAGAATTTCCGGTCGCGACGCCGCCGGCGCCCGGCGAAACCATAGCGATCGCGCCGGGTGTGTCGTGGCTGCGCATGCGGCTGCCGTTCGCTCTCAATCACATCAACCTGTGGCTGCTCGAAGACGGGCCGGGTTGGACGATCGTCGATTGCGGCTACGCGCTCGACGAGACGCGTGAGGCCTGGGAGCGCATCTTCGCCGAACGGCTCGGCGGCAAACCGGTGCGCCGTATCATCGTGACGCATTTCCACCCCGACCATATGGGGCTTGGCTCGTGGCTTGCCGAGCGTTGGCGAGCGCCGATCTGGACCACCGAGAAGGAATATCTGCACGCGCGGATGATGTCGCAGGACGTCGGCGAAGCGTCGGCCGAAGCGAGGCGCGACTTTGCCCGTCGTGCCGGGCTCGACGAGGACGCCAGCAACATCTTTGGCGAGCGCCAAGGCAATTACCGTCGCGGCTGTCCGGCGGTGGTGCCGACCTACCGCCGGATCGGCGACGGCACGGCGATCGAGATCGGCGGCCGCGGGTGGCGGGTCATCATCGGCGAGGGCCATGCGCCGGAGCATGCGTGCCTCTACTGCGCCGAGACCGGCGTGCTGATCGCGGGCGATCAGATTTTGCCGCGCATCTCGCCCAATATCAGCGTGCAGACCTATGAGCCTGAGGGCGACCCGCTGTCGCGCTATCTGGCGTCACTCAAAAAAATCCGGGCGGCCTTGCCGTCCGACATCCTGGTACTGCCGTCGCACAACATGCCGTTTTACGGCGTGCATGAGCGGATCGACGAACTGGCAGCACATCACGCGGCGCGCTGCGATGATGTGATCACCGCCTGCGCGCGGCCCGCAAGTGCCGCCGATTTGTTGCCGGTCCTCTTCCGCCGCCAGCTCGATCGCCATCAGATGGGCTTCGCGCTCGGCGAAGCCTTGGCCCATTTGCACTATCTGCGCGGCCAAGGCGCGCTCACCCGCGAAACCAGCAGCGACGGCGTCAACCGGTTCCGCGTCGCCTGACGCCTTGACATTTGTAGGGGCACCGACAATCTAGGCCAATGCCTTTTGAATGGGATGAGGCTAAACGGCGTCGGAACATCGAACAGCACGGCGTGGATTTTGTCGACGTTTCCGCCCTGTTCAACGAACGGGTTGTGGAGTCAGTAGATGACCGGAATAACTACGGCGAAATTCGAATGAGGTGCTTGGGCGTCCTCGCCGGTCGGGTTTATGCCGTAATCTATACTTGGCGCGGCGATAATCGTCGGCTGATTAGTGCCAGGAAGGCCAATGTCAGAGAGCAAAGAGCATATTACCGTCGTGACACTTGAAGAAGCCCGGCGCATGAAGGGCGAAACTGACTACGCACGGCTCGACGCGATGACCGATGAGGATATTGCCCGGGCCGTTGCGGAAGATCCTGATGCCTGCCCGCTCGACATCGACTGGAGCAAGGCGCGGGTGGTCTTGCCGCCCGGCAAGGAAAACATCACGTTACGCGTCGATCGCGACGTGCTTGCCTGGTTCCGCTCCACCGGCAAGGGCTTTCACACGCGGATGAACGCCGTTTTGCGTGCCTATATGGAAGCGCACCGCACCCCTTCTCGCTGAAAGCAGGAACAATGGCCCGCATCAATCACATCGCGCTCAAGGTCACCGACCTCGAAGCAGCAACGAAGTTCTACGAGAATGTTTACGGTTTCAAGCAGGTGCGCACCGGGCGCTCGCGCGGCCACATCTCGCGCCATATGACCGACGGCACGATCGATCTCGCGCTGATGATCTACGACAGCGAGGATGACGAAGAAGCCAAGCTGGTCGGCCCCGGCCCGGCGATCCACCATTTCGGCATCGAGGTCGACGACCACGAGGCCTTCGCCGCGAAGGTCGCCGCGAACGGCGGTAAAATTCTTTCGAAACCGGGCGAAGTGCCGATCAAGTACCGTTCGCCCGACGGCGTCATCGCCGAGGTGGTGCCGATGGGCCGGTACGAAAAGATGAAGGCAGCGGAATAGCCTATTCCGGCTCGGCCATCTGCTGGCCGGCGATGACTTCCTCGCGCACGCGTTGGCTGGCGAGCATCATTTCGATCGTGTAGGCGACAATCGCTGCGACGATGCAAATGATCGCCAGCCCAAACGTCACGTAAAGCGCGGCGGCGATCGCGAGCCCTCCGGCCTCGCCCGCGAATAACCCAAACACCGAGACGCAGGTGGATGTCCCCGCCGTCGCCGCGAGCAGGACCGCCGCGTCGAGCAACAATGACCGCCGGTGCAGATGCGCCAGCCGCAACCTCATCAGCGCGCTTTGGCGTGCCGGGTCCGCTTCGATCATCTTTGCCAAGGCATCGACCTGATCGGCCACGCGTGCCAAGCGGGTCGTGAAGACGTTCAGCAACGTCGCGATACCAGTTAGTAAGAAGACCGGCGTCAGCGAAACCTGGATGATGTGAACGACGGCATCGATCGGCGTGCCGCCCGGCGTCGCCGCCGCGAAGGCCGATCCCACCCGCCGCTCCGTTCTCGGCGCGAAACCGCCGGCGCCCCTGCCGGCTAGACCGCCGGCGCGCGCAGCGGCTTCAAATCCGCCGCCTTGTGCAATTTCGCCTCGGTCTTGGCCTGGAGACGATCGAAGTCGATGTCCTCAACCATCTCCCGCACGACAAACCCCTCATCGGTCACATCGATCACCGCGAGATCGGTATAAATTCGCCGCACGACCTGCGCCGCGGTGAGCGGGTATTCGCACTGCTTGCGCAGGCGGGGATTGCCGTCCTTGGTGGTGTGCTCGACCAGCACCCGCACCTCTTTGGCGCCGGCCGCGAGGTCCATCGCCCCGCCGACGCCCGGCGGGAATTTCGGGTCGTCCGTTGTCCAGTTTGCGAGGTCTCCGTTTTCCGCCACCTCGAACGCACCGAGCAGCGCGTAGTCGAGATGCTGGCCGCGGATCATCAGAAACGAGTCGGTATGGTGGACATAGCTGCCGCCCTTTAGCAGCGTCACCGGCTGCTTGCCGGCGTTGACGAGGTCCATGTCTATTTCGTTGGCTCCCGGCGCCGGCCCGACGCCGAGAACGCCGTTCTCGCTCTGCAGCACGATTTCGCGGTTCTCTGGCAGCACGTCCGCGACCAGCGTCGGCAGGCCGATGCCAAGATTGACATAGGCCCCGTCGCCGAGGTCCTGCGCGGCGCGCCACGCGATCTGCTTGCGGTTGAGCGGCATGGACTTTCTCCCTTCTTATCGTCATCCCCGGGCTTGACCCCAGGGATCTAGATGGCCGGGTCGAGCCCGGCCATGACGAGACAAAAGTCTAGACCGGCACCTCGACCATCCGATCGATAAAGATACCGGGGGTGATGATGTGCTCGGGATCGATGTCGCCGAGTTCGACGAATTGGCGCACCTGGACCACCGACAGCGCGGCCGCTTGGGCCATCGTCGGGTTAAAGTTGCGCGCCGATTTGTTGTAGGTGAGGTTGCCCCAGCGGTCGCCGCGATCGGCCTTGAGCAGCGCGACATCCCCCTTCAGCGGCAATTCGAGCACATAGCGGCGGCCGTCGATCTCGCGCTCTTCCTTGCCTTCGGCGAGCCGCGTGCCGACCCCGGTCGGCGACCAGAACCCGCCCAACCCCGCCGCCGCACAGCGCATCCGCTCGGACAGGATGCCTTGCGGCACCAGTTCGAGTTCGATCTTGTTGGCACGATATAGCTCCTCGAACACCACCGAACCCGAGCTGCGCGGGTATGAGCAGATGATCTTGCGCACCCGGCCGGCATCCATCAGCCCGGCGAGGCCGGTGCGGCCGGTGCCCGCATTATTGTTGACGATGACCAGGTCTTTGGCGCCCTGCTCCAACAGCGCACCGTACAGCGCCTCCGGCGAACCGGCTCCGCCGAACCCGCCGGTCAGCACCAGCGACCCGTCCTTGACCCCCTCGACCGCCTCGGTGAGGGTTTTTACACGCTTATCGATCATGACCTAAAACGCCACATCGTCACCGCCCTTGAGCGCCAGCAATTTCCGAGCCTCGTCCGGAGTCGCGATTTCCAGGGATAGGTTTTCGAGGATCGTGCGAATGCGGCTCACCTGGTCGGCATTGCCTTGCGCGAGCTGACCGCGGCCGAGCCACAGCGAATCCTCAAGTCCCACCCGGACATTACCACCCATGATCGCGCCCATCGTCACAAACGGTAGCTGGTGCCGCCCCGCGGCGAGGATCGACCACGCGTAATCATCACCAAACAATTTGTCGGCGATCCGTTTCATATGCATGAGGTTTTCCGGGTCGGAGCCGATCCCGCCCAAAATTCCGAAAATTGTCTGGATAAAGAACGGCGGCTTGATGAGTCCACGATCGACAAAATGCGCGAGATTGTAGAGATGCCCCACATCGTAGCATTCGTGCTCGAACCGGGTGCCGCATTCCTCGCCCAGCCGTTTGATGACTTTTTCGATATCAGCGAACGTGTTGCGGAAGATGAAGTCGCGGGTCATCTCCAGCGCCTGCGGCTCCCAGGCGTGCTTCCATTCCTTGTAGCGGTCGAGCATCGGGTAGAGCCCGAAATTCATCGACCCCATATTCATCGAGCACATTTCGGGCTTGGCGCGCAGCGGCGCGGCGAGCCGTTCTTCGAGCGTCATGCCATGACCGCCGCCGGTGGTGATGTTGACCACGGCGTTGGTCGCCTGCTTGATCCGCGGCAGGAACTGCATGAACACAGCCGGATCCGGGGTCGGGCGGCCGTCTTTCGGGTCTCGTGCGTGCAGATGGAGGATCGAGGCGCCAGCCTCCGCCGCGGCGATCGCGTCGCGCGCCACCTCGTCTGGGGTCAGCGGCAGATAGGGACTCATCGTCGGCGTGTGGATCGAGCCGGTCACCGCGCAGGTGATGATGACCTTGCTTTTCAGCGGCATAGTCGCCCTCCCCGTTTTCTTCTGCGCGACTCAGCGCGGCGGCGCGGCCACGCCCCCGCGCAGTTCATGGACGACAACGCCCAGCCGGCGCGGCGGCGGCGCGAGCCAGAGCGGGTGCGTCAGGCTGGTGCCGACATCGCTCTCCCCCGCTTGCCAGCGTCGCATCAACGCGGCCGAGGAGAAATCCGCCATCTTCGCCCGCAGCTCGTCATCCGCGCCTTCATGCACCAGGCGTAGGATCGTCATCGTCGCTTCGCTGCCCTCGGCCAGGCATTTACGGATTTCGGGGTCGCGGCGCAGACCTGCCGGCAGCCTCTCGCCCATCAGCGCGATCATCCGCCGCAGATCGTGGTTACGGCGGAGCGCCGCGATCTCGCGGGCCGAGCGGCTCATGCCGCCCCGTGTACCCGGCAAGGGATCAAACCCGTCGATCACAAAACACAACGTGTCGGCGGGTCGTGCGTCATCGAGGGCGGCGACGGAAACCGCGCCGCCGCGGTAGCGCTGGCCGTCGATCGCCAGCGGCGCCATGCCAGGCAGCGCGGTGCTGGCCAGCACATGATCGATCGTCAGGACATGCCGGTCATTGTCGAAAAATGTCTCGGCGCCCGTATCGAGATTGGTCGCGCCGAGCACGAGTCGCACCGTCCCCGAATTGATGCGGGCGAAATCGACGACTTCCTCGATCAGCTCCTTGAGTTCGCTGGTCGGGATCGCCGAGGTTTCGCGCAGCGGTCGCGTGCCGCCGTTGCGCCACTGGACAGTGACGCGTTCGACCGTCGTCCGCAGGCGCTGATGAAGGCCCGCTTCGGCACGAAGCGCGACCCGGCGGCTCAATTCGCGCCAGAATTGACGCAGCCGAAACGACCGCTCATGCGGCAGATTACCCGCGATGATCGCGGCGTTGACAGCGCCGATCGCGCTGCCGGCGATCCAATTCGGCCGAACTCCGGCATTTTCCAGCGCCGCATAGGCACCCGCCTGATACGCGCCGAGCGCGCCTCCCCCCGACAGGACAAGCGCGATCCGGTCAAACCGGGCTAGACTTTTCTCCGATCGCGCGCGCGCCAAACCCGGCTCCCGAACCTTTCCCGCCGCATCATGCGGAACCGCAAACCGAGCGTCCAGTGTCGAAAGAGCAATCCGATTAGTTATTTTTTTTGAATACCTTAGGCGGGATCGTTTTGAGGTAGGCGGCAATGGCGTGGCGATCGTCGTCGGTGAGACGCGCGGTGTTGCGAACGATTTCGGCCATCGAGCCGCCGAGAAAATCAAAATCGGGGGTCTCGCCGTCCTTGAGCGCGGCCGCGATATCGTCCTGGCTCCATTTACCGATACCCGTCTTGGCATCCGGCGTGATGTTCGGCGCCTTTACGCCTTCGATCCCGCCATGCGATCCGGCGAGAAAGCGGCCGGTATCAGGCACGCCGAGCCAGGTCAGTGGCGTGTGGCAATCGCCGCAGCGCCCGACCGTGGCGACGAGGTAGGCGCCCCGCGCGGCGGGCGCATCGCCGGCGGGCAACATCGGGGACGGCGAGGAATTCGCCGCGATCGCCGCACCGATCGCCGCGCGCGCCCGCGCGCACAGCGCGAGCGGCGCAGCGCCGGCGATACGCGGCCGCGATACCGGCTTGAGGCTGTCGAAAAACGCCTTCAGATCGGCGAGATCGCCATCGGTCAGATTGGCGAAATACGGAAACGGAAAGGCGGTCACGTAATGGGTGCCGTCTGGCGCAATGCCCCAGCGCATCGCCCGCGCGAAATCCGCCGCGCTCCAGCCGCCGATACCGGTCACGCGATCCGGAGTGATGTTGGGCGTCGTGATCCTGCCGAATGCCGTCTCCAACACGCGGCCGCCGGCATAGGGCGCACCGCCATGCTTGCTATCGGTATGGCACTGGTCGCAGCCCGCCGCTGCTGCGAGATAGGCGCCGCGGCCGATCGCGCCTTCGTCGGCCCGCGCCGTCGGCGGCAATAGCAGCGCCGCTAAGACGAGGGGTAGGAAGCGATCAGGTCGGCTTCTTTTCGCGGAACGATTTGTGGCAGACTTGGCAACCATTGTTCCACATATCGGCCGGAGCCGCCGCGATGGCGGTCTTGTCACCGCCCTTGACCGTGGTCAGTAAAGCCTCGGCCTTTTGCTCGGCGAGTTTGTTGTCGCTCAGAAACTTGTCCCAATCCGCCCAGAGCTTTGGATTTGCATAAGACTTGCCGGGAACGGCGTCCGACCCAGTGCCTTTGGGAAACAGTTCTGCCAAGGTCTTTTGGGTTGCGATGATGTCTTGGGCGCCAGCGAGCGCCTTGCTCTCGTCACCGTCTCCTTTGCCGTACGCCTCGATCGCCTTGAGGTCGCCACCCATCCGCTTCATCGTGGCTTGGCGCTTCTCCACGGCTGCGGCGGGGTCGGCGGTCTGCGCGTGGCCGTATCCCCAAACGGCAGAGAGAATCGCAGCTACCAGTAGGATCGACAACCTCTTCTTCATGCCCCTGCTCCCCTTCATTCGTTAACGCGCCGGAGACTAATCGCGCGCCGAGCAAAAGCAATCGCCACCGCCAGCCCCTCACCATCAAGTGATTGGCATCACGATATGATTCTTGAAGCCTGGGCGTTCGAGGCAACGCTCGTACCAGGCGTGCAGTTTGGGCATCGTCGGCCGCTCGATGGGATAGTTGAACCAGCGGTAGATGTGCGTGCCGAGACAGATCTCGGCGAGCGACAATGTCTGACCACCAAGATACGGCTGCCCTTGCAGCGCATCGTCGACGATCTCCCACGCCGTGATCGCGCGCCGCCGCGCCGCCTCGATCGCCGCCGGGTCGCGGGTTTCCGGGGTCGAGCGGATGAGGCCTTGCAGCAGCGCGCCCATCGGCGCACCGATCACCGACAATTGCCAGTCCATCCATCGCTCGACATGGGTGCGCTCGGCGAAATCGCTAGGATACAGGCTGCCGCCATTTGGGTGGGTGTTGCACAGGTAGCGGCAGATCGTATTCGACTCCCACATCACCAGATCGCCATCGATCACGGTGGGCACGAGGCCATTCGGGTTCAGCCTGAGATATTCGGGGTCGCGATTGCCGCCAAATGGGCCGCCATGATCGACGCGGTCATAGGTGATGCCGAGTTCTGCGCAAGTCCACAGCACCTTCTGCACGTTGGACGAGGTTGTACGGCCCCAAATCTTCAGCATGCCAGCCTCCGTGATTTGCCGGCGCATGGAGCCTCAGTTTACCGCCAAGCGCAACTGCCGGGATCGGCGACTTGAGGTATGCTAGTGTACCCCAGTTCGACTGCCAGCACTCTACCGATGAGATTTCGCCTCGTATTCCGCGCCGCCTCGATCGCATTATTCGTCGCGGTGTTGATTTCGCCGGGCGCCGCATTCGCGGTCACACAGTACGGCCAGCAGATGTTGCGCAACTGGGCGCAAGCCGATCGCTGCGCGGCCCAGGCGACAAAGCAGTTCCCCGACTATACGGCCGATGCACTAGCCAAACGCGATCAAGCGTTGCAGGAATGTCTGTCGAACAGCGTGCTGCCACCGCGCACACCGTTGGAACCTCAGAACCCGGCGCACAGATAGCGCCGGCGACCTACGCGTGCGCGGGTCAGCGCACCTTGCGCAGCTGCAGCAGTTCCCAAACATCCTCAAACGCAGCGACGAGCGCGTCGATATCCTCGTCGCTGTGCAGCGGCGTCGGTGTCAGGCGGAGCCGCTCGGTCCCCCGCGGCACCGTCGGGTAATTGATCGGCTGCACATAAATCTGGTGGTGCTGCAGCAACAAGTCGGACGCGGTGCGACACAGCGCGGCATCACCGACCAGCACCGGCACGATATGGCTGGTCGATGATTGCATGACCGGCAAGCCCACTTCGCCGAAACGTCGCTTGACGACCGCCACCCGCTCCTGATGGCGCGCGCGCTCTTCCCCGCTCTCCCTGAGATGGCGGATCGCCGCGAGTGCCCCGGCCGCGACCAGCGGAGGCAGCGAAGAGGTAAAAATAAAGCCCGGTGCGTGGCCGCGGAGGAAGTCGCACATCAGCGCGGAACCCGCGACATAGCCGCCCATCGTGCCAAACGCCTTGGCCAGCGTGCCCTGAATGACCGTCAGCCTACCGGCGACACCATCGCGCTCGGAAACACCACCGCCATGCGCGCCGTAGAGGCCGACCGCATGAACTTCATCAAGATAGGTCATCGCGCCAAAACGGTCGGCGATGTCGCAGATGTCACCGATTGGCGCGATATCGCCATCCATCGAATAGACCGATTCGAAGCAGATCAGCTTTGGCCGCTCAGCTGGCAGTCCCGCGAGCAGTTCGGTCAGATGATCGAGGTCGTTATGGCGAAAGATGATGCGCTCGGCCCGGCTGTTGCGGATGCCGGCGATCATCGAGGCGTGGTTCATCGCGTCCGACAGCACGACCATGCCCGGCATGCTGCCGGCAAGCGTCGACAGCGCCGCTTCGTTGGCGACAAACCCCGAGGTGAAGACCAGCGCCGCTTCGCGGCCGTGCAGTTCGGCGAGTTCGCGCTCCAAGAGCACATGGGCATGGCTGGTGCCCGAGATGTTGCGCGTGCCGCCGGCGCCGGCGCCAGTACGCTCCATCTCGGCCGCCATCGCCGCCAGCACCTTTGGGTGCTGGCCCATGCCGAGATAGTCGTTCGAGCACCAGACGGTGACTTCGACCCCGACGCGATGATCCAACGCTCGCGGGAACCGGCCCCGACGGCGCTCGAGGTCGGCAAAGACTCGGTAGCGTCCTTCGCTGTGCAGCGCGTCGAGGCGTTGCTTGAAAAAGCCGTCGAAATTCATTGGGTGATCGCGCTCGGGTAAAGTTAAAGGAGGTTAGCACATCGCTCTGGTTTCGGCATCGGGCGGGGTGTCGCGGCTGCACGCTATTTTGCTGTTTTGCACAGAAAAGTGGCGCGCGTCGGCGTCATCAGCGGGCAACTATCAAAACGGTAATCCGTGCCCAGCAGTTCGGCGGCCGTATTAGCGGGACATTGCTCCTGGCCGAGCCGTCGTACTTCCGCGTCCGGCGTCTTTAAGCCGTTGTAACAAATAGCGACTCGCGTGCCGGGATCCTTCACGCCGTAGCTAAGCGCGGGAGGCGACACGGGGAACGGCGTGAATCCGCTGCAGCCGGTCACAAGGGCCCCAAGCAGCAGGGTGGAGAATCGCCACCGCATCACGCGGCCGCGAGCGCGCGTTCGGCAAAGAGCGCGCAACGCATCAGCCGCACGTCATCACCGACTCGACCGACCAATTGGACACCAACCGGCAAGCCGCCGGGCCCGGCGCCGGCTTGTATCGTCACGGCCGGCGTCCCAAGCAGCGTCCATGTGCGGTTAAATACCGGATCCCCGGTATAGCTCAGTCCTTCGGGGGCCTCACCCGGCGCGGCCGGAACCAGGATCGCCGCGCAATCGCCAAAGAAATCCGCAAGCCCGCGGCGCGCCTCAACAGCCTCGGCGAGCGCCGCGTCATAGACTTCCGCGCCGATCGTCATGCCATGATCGAAAAGCTGTGCGAGTCGCGGCGAAATCTCGGCGGCGCGGCGAATCCGCTCGTCGGCCAGCGCCCGCGTCATCTCATAGCTCATGATCGTATCATGGGTCGCGACAAGCCCGCGTTGATCGTGCGGCACCGCCACATCATCGACCTCCGCGCCGGCCGCGAGAAGCGCCGCACGCGCTCGGTCGAGGGCCGCAACGGTCGCCGGTTCGGCCTCATCCCACATCGCCGTGCGGCAAAACCCGATACGCGGCGGCAGCGGCGCGTCGATGTCGCGCAGCCCGCGCCGGTCCGTCAGTACACCGATGAAGAAGGCGGCATCCTCGACATTGCGCGCCATGCACCCGACCGTATCGAGACTGTCGGCGAGCGCCTTCACCCCGGCCCGCGGAACTACGCCAAAGCTGGGCTTGTAACCGACCGCGCCGCAATACGCCGCGGGGCGCAAAATGGAGCCCGCGGTCTGGGTGCCAAAGGCGAGCGGTGTCATGCCGCCGCCGACCGCGGCAGCCGAACCGCTCGACGATCCGCCGGGCGTATGCGCCGGGTTATGCGGATTGGTCGTCTGGCCAGGCGTGAAATAAGCAAACTCGGTGCTGATCGTTTTGCCGAGGACGATCGCCCCGGAGGCCCGCGCAAGCGCAACACAGGCGGCGTCCGCGGCGGGACGATGGCCGCGATAAATCGGCGACCCGTAACTCGTCGGCAGATCAAACGTGTCGATGACATCCTTGACCGCGACCGGGATACCGTGCAGCGGGCCGCGCGGTGGCTCGCCGTCGCAGCGCCGCGCAACCGCCATTACCGCGTCTCGATCAAAATACTGCCAAGCGCGAACCACCTCTTCCCGCGCCTCGATCACCTCAAGCCAGGCGCCGACGTAATCGACGACGCTCAGTCGTCTCGCGGCGATCGCCTCGGCGGCCTGTCGCACGCCGAGCGTGAGCGGGTTCGTGGGGATCGGATCGGGCATAGACAGCTCCTTGCCGGGCTCGGCCGGACCCTACTCCGGCCACGCCACTCGCGGGAAGAGCGATGGTGCCCTGCGGGGGTGCCGCGCCCCTTGCCCCAAAAGCCTCCCTCTTGCAGTGTGCCAATCCATGACGCACAACCCAAACGACCAGGACGACGATGGCGGCGGCACGCGCCGCGCCGCGCTGATCGGGCTGGTGGTCACCTTGCTGCTGGTGGTCGCGGGCTATTACCTGACGACCATGCTCCGCCACCAGGGACAGATGGAAGATTGCCTGATGTCGGGCCGGCGCAACTGCGCGCCGCTCGACATCCCGACGCATAAATAGGCCGCGCGGCCTACACGACGTGGCGTTATTATTTATCGTGCGTGCCCCTGGTTGAGCCCCGTCATGCCTGATGTGAAAGCGCTCTACGATGAGGATTTTCTCGCCTGGTCACAGGAGCAGGCGGCGGCTCTGCGTGGCGAGGCCCGCGGCGGGTCCAACCAAAAGCTCGATTGGGAGAACCTGGCCGAGGAGATCGAAAGCTCGGGAATTTCCCAGAAGGCTACTTTGCGCAGCCGGATGCGGCGGATCACTCATCATCTTTTGAAGCTTGAATTTTCGTCGGCTACCGAGCCGCGGCGCGGTTGGCTTGAGATCATCGACGATGCGAGAAGCGAGATCGAGGACTTGCTGGCAATGAGTCCAAGTCTCAGAACCGAGGTGACCCATGCCCTTGGGCTTGCTCTGCGGCAGGGGTCGAGAAAGGCAATACGCGATCTAGAAAAATACGGCGAGATCGATCCTGACCTTGCCAGCCGCGTTCGCGCGACGACCTATACCGTGGAACAAATTGTCGGCGACTGGTTTCCACCCTCCCGTCAATCGTAACGGCATTACAGGGTCGCACCATGTCGGATGTGAAGACGCTGCACGACGAAGACCTTCTTGCCTGGTCGAAGGACCAGGCCGCGGCCCTTCGCGTGGCTGCACGCGCCGGATCGAATTTGGCGCTGGACTGGGAGAATCTAGCCGAGGAGATCGAGGATTTGGGTGCCTCGCAGAAATCCTCACTACACAGCCAGACACGCCGTATCATAGAGCACCTCTTGAAGCTCGAATATTCGCCGGCCAAAGACCCGCGACTCGGCTGGGAGGAATCGATTACCAACGCAAGGGTCGAGATCGACTATTTGTTCAGTGTTAGTCCGAGCCTCCGCAACGAGGTCGACGCCGCCATCGATGAGGAAACGAAGCGGGCTCTCCTCTTGGTGCTCAGGGCCTTGCAGGCCTATGGCGAGATTGACCGGGCGGGCGCGGCGCGTATCAGTGCGACCACCTACACAGCGGAGCAGGTTCTCGGCGACTGGTTCCCACCGGAACCGGGGCCCTAGCGCCAAAATACCCATGATCGCAGAAGGGGCGACATTTCAGAGCGGCATCCTTATATATGGTCCAACGTATCGCTCCAGCTGAGCGTTGAAAGACCGATGATCGACCCGTTTGGACGCCACATCTCCTACCTGCGCGTATCGGTGACCGACCGTTGTGACTTCCGCTGTGTCTATTGCATGGCGGAGGAAATGACCTTCCTTCCAAAGCGCGAATTGCTGACGCTGGAGGAACTGGATCGGGTCTGCGGCGCCTTTGTCCGCCTCGGCGTCAAAAAGCTGCGATTGACGGGCGGTGAGCCGCTCGTCCGGCGCGATATCATGACGCTGTTCCGCTCGCTCGGCCGTCATCTCGACAGCGGCGCGCTCGAAGAGCTAACCCTTACCACGAATGGCAGTCAGCTGGCCCGCTATGCCGACGAGTTGCGGCAATGCGGCGTACGCCGCGTCAATGTCTCGCTTGACACGCTCGACCCGGTGAAATTTGCGGAAATCACCCGGCGCGGCCAGCTTAGCCGGGTGTTGGCGGGGCTTGATGCCGCCAAGCGCGCGGGTCTCAAGGTCAAGATCAACACCGTTGCGCTGCGCGGGATGAACGAGGACGAACTCGACGATCTCGTCGCCTGGTGCGGCGAGCAGGGCTTTGACCTCGTGCTGATCGAAGTGATGCCGATGGGCGATATCGGCGGCGAGAACCGGCTGGAGCAGTATCTGCCGCTCTCGCTCGTGCGCGCGCGGCTGGACCGCCGCTGGACGCTCGACGACAGCGATTACCGCACGGGCGGACCGGCGCGCTACACGACCGTGCGGGAAACCGGCGGCCGGCTCGGCTTCATCACGCCGCTGACCCATAATTTCTGCGAAAGCTGCAACCGTGTGCGGCTGACCTGCACCGGTACTCTTTATATGTGCCTTGGTCAGGAAGACGCTGCCGATCTGCGTGCGCCGGTGCGCCAATCGGAAAGCGACGAGCCGCTCGAACGCGCGATCCGCGAGGCAATAGGCCGCAAGCCCAAGGGCCACGATTTCATAATCGACCGTCGCCACCAGCGGCCGGCCCTCGCCCGCCATATGAGCGTGACCGGCGGGTGAGCCCGCCGCGCATCGCCTTCGTCGCCTCCGAGGCGGAGGCGGCGCAGCAAGCGCTGGGCGACCTTCGCCGCACCTACGGCGTCATCGATCCCGACGCCGCCGAGATCGTCGTACCGCTCGGCGGCGACGGCTTTATGCTCGAAACCCTGCACCGGTTTCTCGACAAAAGCGTGCCGATCTTTGGCATGCATCGCGGCAGCGTCGGGTTTCTGATGAACCCGTATCGGCTCGACGGTCTGTACGAGCGCCTGGAAACCGCGCAACCGGTAACCCTCCACCCACTCGGCATGGTGACGACCGACGAGCAGGGCGCGACGCAGATGGCGCTCGCGTTCAATGAAGTATCGCTGCTGCGCGAAACGCGTCAGGGCGCCAAGCTGCGCATCAGCGTCGATGGAGTGGTCCGGCTCGACGAACTGATGGCCGACGGCATCCTGCTCTCGACCCCGGTTGGGAGCACGGCCTACAATCTTTCGGCACAGGGGCCGATCATCCCGTTGGACGCGCAGATTCTCGCGCTGACCCCGATCAGCGCATTCCGTCCCCGCCGCTGGCGCGGTGCTTTGCTGTCGCATCGTGCCAAGGTGCGCATCGATTGCCTGGAAGTCGACAAACGACCGATCAGCGCCGTCGCCGATTTCACCGAGGTCCGCGACGTCGTCTCGGTCGAGATCGAGGAAAAGCGCGACACCGCGATGACCCTGCTCTTCGACCGCGAAGCCAATCTTCAGGAACGCATCTTCAAAGAGCAGTTCATGACCTGACCGGGTGGCGGGTCATGCCAGGTTGAGCGGCTGCCCCGCCAAATCCTCCGCGCGCTCGACGGCGATCAGCACCGCATACCCCTTCTTCTCGGGGTCGCGGTCCTTCTCCGGCTGGACCAGGCGGCGCCAGACCTCATCATATACCGGCCCGGAGCGGTGGATGGTTGCGGTGCCGTAGAACCGGGCGATGCCGCCCAGCGGCAGAATGCCCTCCTCCCGAAGAGACGGCTTGCGGAAATAGATCGTGAGCTTGGTGCCGTCCGTCATCGCCGCAGCAGAACTGCCGCGGCCGCGCTCCCAGAGGCCGATATGCTCATCGTCAAAGACCATCGTCCCGCCGCGCGGGGTCACCTGGGCGAAACCGTCGGGCAGCACCGACCCTAGAAGGCACACATTCGCCGGAAACGCGGTGTTGATGTGCTCGTGCAACACTTTCGGAATTTTCGCCATCCCTGTTCCCCTCGCCCTTAAGCCACTTGATCCAAGGTTGACGCGACATCCCGCGTCGTGACCCGGCGCAAATCGCGCACCTTGGTTTCGTCATAATGCCGGCCGCGATGCATCGTCGCGCGGTTGTCCCAGATCACCAGATCGCCCTGCCGCCATTCATGGCGGTAGACGAATTCGCGCTGTGTCGCGTGCTCGATCAGTTCGCGCAGCAAGAGCCGGCCTTCCGGCACCGGCCAGCCGACAATTTCCGAAGCGTGGGCCGCAACATAGAGTACCTTGCGGCCAGAGCCGGGGTGGGTACGCACCAGCCGCTGCGGCACTGGCGGCAAGACTTGTTTTTCGCCAAACAGCAAATCACTGAAACCAAGCTGACCGCGTGACCAGGCGATATCGTGCAGCGCGACGAGATCGGCGATGTCCTCTTTCTGCTGCTCGCTGAGCGCGTCGTAGGTGGCGCGCATATCGGCGAACTCGGTCTCGCCACTGCCCTTGCGGCTCGGCCCCGGCACGCGGTGCGCGTAGAGCATCGATAGCGCCGCCGGAACGCGGCGGAACGAGCCGTCGGTGTGCCACAGCCGGTTGCCGAGCTGGTCGAATCGGCGCGGGTCGTCGCGACCGCGCAGGTTGCTGTCTTCATCGAGGTTCGAGATGTCGGCGACCGCCGCCGGCAGGCGCCGCTTCACATTGGCGGCGCCACTGCGCGGCAGCTCCAGCTCGCCGAAATTCTGCGCGAACGCCATCTGCCGCTCGTTGTCAAGGTCCTGGCCGCGCAGCACCAATACCGCATAGCGATCGATCGCCGCGTTGAGCGATGCGAGAATGTCGCCATCAATGGGCCGCCCGGCATCGACGCCGGAAACCTCGGCGGCAAAGAGCGGATGAAACTGCTTTATTTCGAGGCCCATGTTGATGCTGTCCATCAAATCTGTAAGCGCACCATAGCACTCCCTCTGTCGTTCCGGGACAGTGCGAAGCGCGGACCCGGAAGACGTCAACTCGGCACAAAGCGAAAATTAGACCCGGTCGGCGACAAACCCCCGCAATTCTTCAACCAGACGCGCCAGATCGGCCTTGACTTGGTCGAACCCGTCGTTTTTTTCGATCGTCCGCTGATCCATATAGAGCGCCCGGTCGATCTCGATCTGCAGGCTGTGGCGACGCTCGAACGGACGGCCCATGCGCCGGACGATCTCGACGCCCTTGTAGCCGTCGTTGATATGCACCTCGTAACCCATACCGCGCAGCGTGGCGGCGACAAAATCGGTGAACTCGCCGTCGCAGGTGGTGCCGTCGCGATCGCCGAGCACGAAATCGCCGTGCTCGCCCTTGCGCCCCATCCGGCGATTGCCGGTGGACGGCATCGAATGGCAGTTGATGTGCCACACGGACCCGAACTCGCCGTGCAGCCGGTCGCAGGCCTCGTCGAGCGCGCGGTGATACGGCTCGTGGTATCGCTCGATGCGGGCGAGCACGTCATCGGGGCGCAGCTTGCGGTCGTAGATCGGGATACCCGGCTGGGCATAGCGGCGCACCAACCCGACCCGGGTTGCCGGCCGCAGCGGGAGATGGCTCGGCCAAGCGCCGGCGATCAGTCCGGGATCGAGATCGTCGGAGGCGCGGTTGACATCGAGATAGCTGCGCGGAAAGACGGCGGCGATCAGCGTCGCCCCGTGGTCGGGCGCCGCCCCGAAAAGTTCGTCGACATAGGCGTCCTCGGCGCGGCGCAGCACTGGAAGCGGACAGCAGAACAGAAAATCATCGGGATAGAGCGAACCGCTATGTGGCGAATCGAAAACCAGGGGCAGAACGTCAGCCGCGGGATCGCGCCGCCATAGCACTCCGGGTATCTCGCAGCCGGTTTCGGTTTCGATCGCGCTCATGCCTCCGCGCTCACTTATTGCACCCTTGTTCCATCGCACAAGCCCGCCCGCGAGAAAAGAGGCAAGCCCGTCTCCGCTGGCGTCGCAGGAAGCGTGCCGCCGCAAGGCGCTGGCAATCGAGGTAGCTTACGGCCTATCGTGCACACTTCAACTTAGCGTTAACGGAGGGGCCGCTTGGCCCATGGCACGATAGGCAAGGCGGCGATCGACAAGATCGAGATGGCGACCCGGCTGGTTGCGTTCGACACCACGAGTCGCAACTCCAACCTCGCACTCATCGAGTTTGTCCGCGACTATCTCGACGGCTACGGCGTCAGCAGCGAACTGGTGTTCGACGCGAGCAGCGCCAAGGCCAATCTCTATGCCACGATCGGCGACCCCGACCGCAGCGGCATCATGCTGTCGGGCCATACCGATGTCGTTCCGGTCGACGACCAGGATTGGCACACCGACCCGTTCACGCTCGTCGCGCATGACGATCGCCTCTACGGGCGCGGCAGCGCCGACATGAAAGGCTTTATCGCCACCGTGCTGTCGCTGGTGCCGGTGCTGGTGGAGCGCAAGCTGCGCGAGCCGATCCATCTGTCCTTTTCCTATGACGAGGAAATCGGCTGCGTCGGGGTGCGCACGTTGATCAACGTGCTCAAGGATCGGCCGAACAAGCCGCGGCTTTGCATCGTCGGCGAGCCGACGGACATGCAGGTCGGCGTCGGGCATAAGGGGAAGCATACGCTGCGCTGCCATGTGCACGGCCACGAGGTGCATTCCTCGTTGATCCATCAGGGCGTCAACGCGATCGAGGCGGCCGCCGAACTTATCGCCAAGCTCAAGGAGATCGCCCGCCGCAAGCGCGATCACGGACCGTTCGATCCCGACTTCCAGCCACCCTACTCCTCGGTCCATACCGGCCTCATCCAGGGCGGCACCGCGCTCAACATCGTGCCGCGCGACTGCACCTTTGATTTCGAGGTCCGCCCGCTGCCCGGTGACGATGTCAGCGCCGTCGTCACGGAGTTGCGCGAGTTCGCCGCGACCCGGATCCTGCCGGAGATGCACGCGGTACGGCCCGAAACCTCAATCCTGATCGAAGAGCTGAGCGCGGCGCCAGGTCTCGACACGCCGGCCGACCATGAGGTAACGCAACTCGCCGCGACCCTCAGCGGCTCGAACGGGACCATGAAAGTGCCGTTCGGCACTGAAGGCGGCCTCTTTGCCGCCGCCGGCATCCCGGCGGTGATTTGCGGCCCCGGTTCGATCGACCAGGCGCACAAGCCCGATGAGTTTGTCGCGCTTGACCAGCTTGCGCGCTGCGAGGCCTTTTTGCGGCGGCTCATCGATCGCGTTTCCCAGAGCTAAGGCCCCGTTTTGTCCGACCTTCGGTACACCGTCGAGTTGACGCCTCCTGACATCTCCGCCTATCGCGCGGGGAATACCGGCGTCGACTACTTCACCACCTTCACCGCGGCCGAGCCGGGACCGCATGTTGCTGTGCTGGGCCTGACGCATGGCAATGAAATCTGCGGTGCGATCGCGATCGACAAATTGTTTCGCGCCAATATTCGGCCGCGCCGCGGCAAGCTGACGCTCGGCTTTAACAATGTCGCGGCCTATCTCGAATTCGACGCGCGCTACCCGATCGCCTCGCGCTATGTCGATGAGGATTTCAACCGGCTATGGTCGCCAGCGACGCTCGACGGGCCGCGCAAATCCGCCGAACTGCATCGCGCCCGTACGGTTCGACCGCTTGTCGATGCCGCCGACTTTCTGCTCGACATTCATTCCATGCAGTATGCGACCGCGCCGCTGATGCTGGCGGGTTTGCTGGACAAGTCGCGCGCTTTGGCGCGGCAGGTCGGCATCCCCGAGCTCATCATGTGCGATGCCGGCCACGCCGCCGGTCCGCGGATGCGCGACTATGGCGGCTTTGGCGACCCGGCCTCGCCCAAGGCGGCGCTGCTGATCGAGGCCGGCCAGCATTGGGAAAAGCGCGCCGCAGAGGTGGCAACCGATGTCATGCTGCGCTTCCTGATCGCGCTGGGCACGGTGACGCGCGACGATGTCTCTGCCCTCGGCGGACCCGATTTCGATGCGACGCCGCGCCAGCGGGTCATCGAGGTCACCGAGGCGATTACTATCACGGGCGGCCGGTTCGAGTTCGTCGCGCCGTATGTCGGCCTCGAAGTCATCGAAAAAGCCGGCAGCCTGATCGGCCATGACGACGGCCGCGAAGTCCGCACGCCCTACAACGATTGCGTGCTGATCATGCCGTCGCGCCGGCTGATCCGTGGCCAGACAGCGGTGCGGCTGGGCCGCTACGTCGACTGACCGCACGCGACCTTCCCATCGCAAAGCGCAGTTTTCCGCCGATCATCGGCGACGCGCCGCGTGCTCTGGTGTTGGGCACGCTGCCCGGCGAAGAATCATTGCGCCAGGTCCGCTATTACGCTCATCCGCGCAACCTGTTCTGGCCGATCATCCACGCGCTGTTTGGCGCGGCACCATCCGATATTTACGATGAGCGGCTCGATTTTGTCAGGGGGCGCCGCATCGCGCTGTGGGACGTCTGCGCGATGGCTGAGCGGCGGGCCAGCCTCGATACCGAGATCAAACGCGAGGCGCCGAACGCGATCGATGCGCTGCTCGATGCCAATCCCGGCATCGCGACGGTCGCCTTTAATGGCGGGACGGCTCGGCGTCTTTACGACCGGCATTTCGCGCGCCGCCCAGGCATCGATTATCTGCACCTGCCCTCGACCAGCCCGGCTCATGCGAGCTTGACCTTTGCGCAAAAGCTTGCGCGCTGGCAGGTGCTGCGCGACGCGCTTGAGGCCTAGCAATCACGCGCCGCGGCGCGTCAGCCCGCGCTCCGGCAAATATTCGAGAAGCGCCGCGTCGAGCCGCGCGAGTTCGTCGCCAAGCCGTTGCACGACCCCGCTTCCTTGCTCGCGCAACTCGCGTGCGCTGACATCGCGCAACGCCAGCAGCAATTCGCAGAGCCGCGTCCCGCCGAGATTGGCGGAACAGCTGCGCAGGGTATGCAGCCCGCGCGCGAAACCGGCGGAATCCGCGGCGGCTGCCGCCTGCACGATGCGGTTCATGATCTCCTTCGTTTCGGCGCGGAAGCTGTCGATCACCTCGGCGAAGAAATCGTCACCGTCGCCGAGCCCGCGCAGCGCGGCGATCGCCCGCGGGTCGACGGTCGGCGTGTCGGCGGCGAAGCGCGGGTGCATCGAAATCGGTGTCACCTGCGGCACCGGCTCGACGGCGGGCGGGATCGGCGGGTCGAGCGCATGGCCCGGCGCCTCGACATGCGCCGGCGCTTCCACACGCGGCGGCGGTACTTCTTCCACCGGGGCCGCGCGCTCGATCGTATCCGGCATCATCACCGGCCGCGGCGCCGCGCCGCGCCACAGCGGCAGCGCGTGCAGCGCGTTGACCAGCAACTGGTTATCGAGCGGCGCCGCGAGCACCCCGTCTAGCTCGCCGTCGGTGAGGTCGATCAATCCATCGATCTGTGCCGCCTCGGCCACCACCAGCACGAAGGAGGGCGCGGCGGGCGCGCTGACAGCGCGATGGGCAAAACTGAGCGCTGCCAGCACATGGCTTCGCCCGTCGACAATCAGCACGCTGCAGGCGTTGTCGCGGCGATCGGCAAAACGGAGCGTGGCATCGAACCCTTCGATCCAGCGCGGATCGCCATTCCAGGCATTAAGCGGCTCGGCGAGATCGCTGGCAAACTGGCTGTCCTCGCTTGCGATGAGTACGAGGCAGCGCCTGAGATCAAGCTCCGTGTCCACCCCCGGCTCATCGACCGTCAGCGGCACGGTAAGAGTGAACGAGGCGCCTTTAGCAAGGCCACCGGCGACCGCGATCTGACCCCCCATCAACTCGACGAGGCGTCTCACCACCGCCAGTCCGAAGACTCCGTGCGCGCTGTGACTTGGCTGCGTGCGGCTCGCCGCGCCGGTGGCAAACGGGTCGAACATCACCTCGGTATCGCCCGCCGATAGCGCCGGCCCCTGATCGCGCACCGCGATCCGCAGGCTGATCTTTTTCCCAGTGACGCCGGCGGCGTCGATCGCGATGCGTACCGCACCGTCGCGCGTGACCTCGACAGCGCGAGCGACCAGGTAATCAAGGATCTGCGCAAGCTGCTGCGGCCAGCCGCACAGCCGGTAGGGCAGTGCCGGATCGATATGCACCCGAAGCTTGAGGCCGCGCGCCTTGGCTTCGGCGCGACGCTCCGCGAGCGTCTCGTTGACGACCTGATGCAGGTCGAACGCCTCGGTCGCCGGCGTGAATGCGCCCACCTCGATCGCTGAGAAGTCGAGAACGTTGTTGACCTGCGACAGCAGCGCACGCGCCGACGGCACCATCGGCGCAGCCGGTTCGCGGCCGCCGCGCTCGTTCGCGCCCGCTGTGCCGATCACCGCATCGAGCGGAGCACGCAGCGCCTGGCTGATCACCATCATGAACCGTGTCCGCGCCGCTTGCGCGGCGGCCGCCGCCTCGCGCGATTGCGCGACTTCGCGCGCCATGCAGCCGACATAGGCCGGCAGGATCACCATCGCGAGGATCAGCCCCACGGCGAGCAGGATTTGCCCCTGCCAGAAGGGTGTCGTGGCGATGACGGCGGCAAAACCAAGCACATTGACGGCGGACGCGACCACCAAAGCCATCGAGCCGAACCGGAACCCGACATAAAACGCAGCGAGCAGAAACAAGGGAAACCACGGCGCGGTCAGCGGCCCGCCGAAATGCAGAAAGGCCGCCAGAAGCCCGGCATCAAAAGCGGCGCCAACGTAGCAGCGCGGCGGCAACCGCACGGGATCGAGAATCGTCAGCAGCAAGAAAGCCCACGCTATTACCAGCGCGATAGCGGCAACAATTTGGCAGGCGCCGGCGTCTTCGCCACGCAGCGCCGCCGCAAAGGTATAGACAACCGCGAGCGCGGCCACGAAGACGCGCAGCACCGCCTGCTCATGCTCCTTGTCTCCACGCTGGCGAAAGGTCTCGCGCACCCCATCGAGACCAAACATGGCCGAGACCAGACCGACCAGCGCCGGCGCGAGGATCAGCAACCCGGTGAGGACGATCGATACCGGGACCACGCCGATCATCCCGAGATCCCAAGGCCGTGCGGTAAAGGCAAACGGCGGCAGCACGCCGGCGAGCCCCAGACCGAACACCGTCAGCCGCGCCAATCGGGCGGATTTCACCGGTTCGCGCGGTACCGGCGGCAAGGCCAGATCCGCGGCCGCCGGCGTCGGCAGAGCCGGCTCCGGGGCGGCGCGGTCCGGCGAGCGTCCAAACGAGGCGATCGAACTGCGCGGCACGGAGGGTTCCTCTCGTTGGGGGGTTGATCTCACGGCTAACCGGCGGAAAGGGCGGCTTTGGGTGCGGCCGGCAAGGAACGCGCGGCGGGAAAAACAACCGTAACGGTGGTGCCCTCCCCTTTGCTGCTGGTGATGCTCAAGGTCCCGCCGTGCAGTTCGGCGAGACCAATCGCCAGCGGCAGCCCCAGCCCTGTCCCGGCATGCTCACGCGTCCAAGGCCCGCTGACCTGGCCGAACCGGGTCAGCGCCAGCTCGACCTCGTGCGCGTCCATACCGACCCCCTGATCGGTGACGGCGATCACCGCGCCGCCAGCCTCGCATTTCAGCAGGATTTCGACTTCGCTGCCGGCGCGGCTGAACTTGATCGCGTTGGTCACCAGGTTGAGGATGATCTGCTTCACTTTGCGCAGGTCGCCGCGCAGCAGCGGCACAGGCCCAACCTGGCGAGCGATAAGTTTGACGTCGATTGCCCGGGCTTTACCTTCGACCAGCACGATCAGATCGGCGACCGCCTTTGGCAGGTCGATCGTTTCCTCGACGAGATCGAGCTTGCCCGCTTCGAGTTTCGAAACATCCAGGATGTCATTGATGATCCCCAGCAGATGCTCGGCACTCGCCAGGATGTCGCGCGCGTAGCCGACGTAGCGGGTCGTCGCGATCGGCCCCAGCATCTCCCCGGCCATGACTTGCGAGAAGCCGATGATCGCGTTGAGCGGCGTGCGCAGCTCATGGCTCATATTGGCGAGGAATTCGGTCTTGCTGCGGTTTGCGATCTCGGCCTGCTCCTTGACCGCTATCAGGTCGAGCTCCGCGCGTTTGCGGGCGGTGATGTCGAGCGAGACGGTGACGACCATCGTTCCATCGCCGTCGTGATAGACCGACTTCGTTGTCAGCAGCTCGCACAGATTGCCGTCGCGATCGACGATCTCCTCCTCGAACGAGGACGGCAGAATTTCGCCGGACAGCAACCGCGCATCAAGGTCGACGAGACGCCGCGTCAACACGTCGTCATGCGCTTCAAGCGGGCGGCGGCCGATCAATCGGCCAGGTCGCAACCCGACAAAGGACGCGAAACGGTGATTGCAGAAAATATAGCGGCCATCGCCATCGGTCGCGCAAACGAGCGCGGGGACCGCGTCGATGACGCGCAGCAGCCGCTCATGCGCGCGCGACAATCCTGATGATTCAGGCGGTGGACTGGCGGTGCGCGCCGCCTGCTCCAAGCGTCGCAAGGCCAGAAGGCTACGCGCCCGCGTGCGAAAATCACGGTGTTCGACCGGGCTTTGCAGGTGATCGGCCGCGCCCGCGCCCAGCGCCCGATCGACGGCTTCGCGTTCCTCGGCGGCGGCAACCACGACGACCGGCACCTCGGCGCAGTCCGCATCGCGATGCAGCCGCGAAATAAATGCGGCGCCGTCCAACGGCACCATCTCGCCGGCCGTGACGACAAGATCGGGGCGCTGGTCGGCGCAAGAAGACAGCGCCTCCGCCGGGTCGGCGAAGGCTTGCACGACAACCCCCTCGCCCAGCGACTTGGCAAGCCGAGCGAGAATCTTAAGGTTGGTGGCGCTGTTATCGACAACAACCACCAGCTGCGAGGCCAACGCGCGAATCCCCCACGGATTTAATAACCGGGGCTGGTCATGCGGGCCGCAGTCTACAGGCCGCGCCACGCCCGTAGGTTGTCATCGCCGTGGCGATACAAAACCGCTGAAAATCCAAGGACTTTCCGTACAAGCACGAGCGTGCCCACCGCATCGCCCCGCGACGCGCCGTCGTGCGATTCGCCGAAACGTTTAAAGACGGTAGAACGTCGCCGCGTTTTTCCAGAAGAAGCGATCGCGATCTTCGGGCGACCGGTCGGCCAGCATGCGGCTCATTGCCTGCACCAGCGCGTCATAACCGATCCGCAGACTGGCAACGGGAAAATTGGTGGCGAAAACCGCACGCCCGATTCCGAATATGGCGATCGCGTCCAGCACGACGCGGCGATTTTCCTCGTAAATCCATGGGCGGTCTTTGAGCCCGAATTCAGAAACCTTGACCCAGACATTGGGTTCGCGGGCCAGCACCTCCATTCCGCGCCGCCAGGCGGCGAGCCCTTCTTCGCTGCGGTCCCACGGAAAGCCGGTGTGGTTGAGGATTATTTTTGTGTCGGAAAACGCGCGCGCGACCGCGGCGGCCTCTTCGAGATGCCAGAACGGTACCCGCAAATCCCATGATAGTCCGTACTTTTCCAGCAACGCAAAGCCGCGCAGCCATTTATCGTCCTGCATCGTGCCGGGAGCGCCGGGATCTATCTGGTCGGGTGCGGCCGCCGTCGCCGGTTTCGAGCGGATACCGCGCACCAGCGGGTTCGCGGCCTGCGCGGCGATGATTTCATCGGCATTCGGCGTGTCGAACCAGGCATGCGCGACGATTGCACCGGGAATACCGTAACGCTCGTGCATCTCGGTGATCCAGCGCGTCTCGCCGAGTTGATCGTCCCGCTCCCATTCCGCCTCGCAATGCACCGTCGTCAGCACATTGTGCCCGGCGGCGTCGCGCCGATAATCGGCCGGCAGGTAATCGCGGCGGATCGCGCTGTTGTCGCCCATAAAGAAATCGTGCCGATCGCCGCGCAGCCCCGGATGCTTGTTTTGACCGATCTCCCAAAGGTGATGGTGCGCGTCGATCAGCGTGACGGCGTCGGGTGCGTGGTTCCAGGTGCCGTGAATCGTATTTGGGTTCGTTTGCATCACGCCTCAACTTATGTGTATAACATCGGCAATTTATACACCAAGGTCAGCCGATGCGTACCAATGTCGAGATCGATGACAAGCTCATGGAGGAGGCGCAGCGTCTCGCCGGCCCGAAAACCAAAAAAGCGATTGTCGAGGAAGGGCTGCAAGCGTTGATCCGACAGAAGCGGCGCCTCAAAATTCTCGACCTTGCGGGCAAGTTAGAATGGGCCGGTAATATTGACGATTTCAACGGCTCATCCGGCCGTGATTTTCGTCGATAGCTCGATCTGGATCGACTACTTTCGCGGTGCCTTTACGAACAAGGTGGCGCAGCTCACGGATCTCTTTGAGAGCGGCGAGCTCCTCGTCGGTGATTTGGTCCTCTGCGAAGTGCTGCAAGGCATGCGGGGCAATCGCGAAGCCGGGTTGGCCGAGGAAGCATTACGCGAGTTTACGCTCGTCACGCTATGCGATCCGGAACTAGCCATTACCTCTGCTGCCAATTTCCGTCTTCTGCGAGGTCACGGAATTACGATCCGTAGCACAATAGATCTCATCATCGGCACGTTCTGCATCGAGCGCGGCCATCATCTTTTGCATTCGGATCGGGATTTCGAGCCGATGGAACGCCTGCTAGGCTTGCGGACGGTTTGACTTCGAGGACCCGCGTATGAGCGGTAGCTACGAAACCATCACCGTCGCCGACCAGGGCGGAGGGCTGACGATCCTCACCCTTAACCGGCCGGCGGTCGCCAATGCGATG
>Ga0335085_10000490_pt1 | contig 111116 bp, 103 predicted proteins | sample Lox_Sample_45_FD_206712 | JGI IMG/M metagenome (GOLD analysis project Ga0335085, IMG submission 206712) | Soil microbial communities from Loxahatchee National Wildlife Refuge, Florida, United States - Lox_Sample_4.5 | ecosystem: Environmental > Terrestrial > Soil > Wetlands | place: USA...
TGCCGACCGACCCCGGATAATCGAACGACGCGTAGCTCACGCCGTCGAAGAGGAAGGCGTGGTTCGCTGCGCCGAGGGAGTAGTAGCCCACCACATCGTTGCTGTCGTTGATGGCCTCCGGCGCCGTGTTGGACGCGCCCGCGACGTTGACGATCAGCGATGAGAGCGCGCCGTCCTTCGTCATCCAGCCGAACTGGATGGCCGTGAGGTCGATGTAGATGCCGACCACGGAATTGGAATCGTTGATGCTGTTCGCGCGGGTCGCGTCGCCGTCGGTCGGGCCCAGGGTGACGGCGCTGTCGCCGATCACCGGGAGGCCTCCGGGGCCGCCGCCGGGTCCGGTGGTGGTGGGGCTGCACGCGACGGCAGCCGCGGTGCACGCGGCCGCCACGAGCGCGGAACGACGAAGGCCCATGGGCTGCTCCGGAGAATGCGCGCGTCGCGCCGCCCGCGAAGGGGCGACGGCGCCACATTCGTTATACGCATCCGGAGGGCGTTCGTTAACGCGCCTCCCGCCGCGCTACTTCTTGGCCGGCGGGTCGACCTTGATCTCCGTCTTCCCGACGGCGGGGTCCTTCACGAGCTTGATGCCGCACGCGGTGAGCGTGTCCTGGACCTCGTCGAGCTGTGCCGGCGACTGGATGTCCGGATTGTCGGGGCTCACGCGCACGGTGCTCCCGCGCGGGATGAGGCGGTCCTCGGCGCGCTCGAGCAGATCGTCCATGCTGGCGATGGGCGCGGCGGCGGCCGCGGCGTTGGGCGGCTGCGGCTTGGGAGGCTGCGCGGGCTGATCGGGCATGCAACACCTCGGGGCGGTTCGGTTCGGGGTGATCGCTCTCCCCAGCAAGACGTGCCGCGGCCGCGCGCGGTCACCGCGCCAGCGAGGGGCGGCGATCCGCCGCCCCCCGCGCACCGACTAGGTCTTCGGTGGTTCCACACGGATCTCCGACTTTCCCACCGCGGCGTCCACGACGAGCTTGAGGCCCGCGGCGTTGAGGTTCTTGCGGACTTCATCGAGCCGCCCCGCGCGCTGCACCTCGGGATTCTCGGGGGAGAGGCGCACCGTCGACTCGCGCGCGATCGTCCGGTCCTGCGCGCGCGCGATGAGCGCGTCCACCGTGGGGAACGTCGTGACCTTGCCCGGGGCCCGCGGCATCTTCGCGGACTTCGGGGTGCTGGAAGTGGTGCTTTGCGATTGGTTCGCCATCGTTCGCCTCCTGCTGTAGGGTGACGCGCGGCGCGCGCGATCAGCGCCGGAGCGCGGGCCGCGCATGCGCGAGCACGCGCAACAGCCGGTCGATCTCGCGCTGCCGCGTGATGTAGTAGGTGGCCGCCGACCCGCGCCGGCGCCCCACCCGTATCGTCATGAACCGTTCGGGCTCGCGCACCGCGAACACGTCTTCGTCCGTGATGTCGTCGCCGACGTACACGGCGCGATCGCACCGCGCGCGCGCGAGCTCCGAAGCGAGCGCGATGCCCTTGTGCGGCGCGCGGGCGGGGAGGACGTTCAGCCCGTTCCGGCCTCCGAGGAGCCGCACCCCGCCGAGGGAGCGCGCGAGCGCGGCCACGTGCTCCCGCACGCGCCGGCGGTTCGCGCCGCCATCGAAGTGGACGGTGAGCGAATAGCGCTTGTCCTCCAGGGAGACGCCCGGGATGCCATCCAGCGCCCGATGCAGCACTGGCCGCCACCGGTCGACCGTCGCCGCGAGTCCCCGCACCTGCCGCGATCCTTCCGCGCCATGATTGCCCACGACGCTCTCTACCCCGGTGCCACGCAGCCGAGCCTTCGCGTCCGCGCGTGTTCGGCCAGAGATCACAATGCACGGATAGCGCCGCGCGACGCGCTGGAGCGCGACGCGCGTGCTGGCGCGCAGCTGGGCGCGCGCCGGATCACGCACGAGCGGCGCGAGAGTGCCGTCGAAATCGAACGCGAGGAGGACACCGGGGCGTACGAAGTGCTCGAGCGCGGGGCGATTCGCCTCCGCGAGGATGTTCCTCACGACGGGGGCGCGTCCACGCCGAGGGGCGTGGCGCGCTGCGCGAAGCGGTCGCTGAGCCGTTCGCTGGTGCGCACCCGCGCCGCGTCCACGATCATGCGGCTCGCCCAGCGATAGACGTTCGCCTCCGCGACCGAGCGGCGCATCGCGCGCATGCGGTCGCGCCGCTCCGCGGGGGTCATGACGAGGGCCTCCGCGAGCGCGCCGCTCGCCTCATCGAGGTCGTACGGGTTCACGATGAGCGCCTCGGTGAGCTCGCGCGCGGCGCCCGTGAACTTGCTGAGCACGAGCACCCCTTGCTCGTCGTCGCGCGCGGCGACGAATTCCTTGGCCACGAGGTTCATGCCGTCGTGCAGGCTGCTCACGTAGCAGAGGTCCGCGCCACGGTAATACCGGAACACCGCGGGGGGCTCGTGGTGGAACCGGCGGAGGAGGATCGGCCGATAATTCCCGTTCGCGAAGCGCGCGTTGATGCGTGCCGCGAGCGCCTCCACTTCCTCGTTGAGCAGGCGGTAGCGCTCGATCCCCGTGCGGCTCGGCGCCGCGAGCTGCACGAAGCTGAACCGCCCGCGGAATTGCGGGAAGCGCTCCAGCAGGCGCTCCACCGCGAGGAGGCGCTCGCCCACTCCCTTCGTGTAATCGAGCCGGTCGACGCCGACGCCGATGAGTGCGTCGGCCGGGAGACCGAACGCGGCGCGCAGGCCGCGGCGGCATTCCTCCACCGAGGGAACGCCCGCGAGCCAGCGCGACGGCCACTCGAGCGAGATCGGGTAGGGGCGGATGAGCGTGGTCCCGCCGTGGCGCACCACGGCGTTGCTCTCGCGGTCGATGCGCGCCTCCAGATAGCGGTCGACGGAATCGAGGAAGTTGTTGCAGTGCACCTGCGTGTGGAATCCGAGGATGCTCGAGCCGAGCATCCCCTCCAGGATCTCGTTGCGATACGGGCAGATGCCGAAGCGCTCCGCGTTCGGCCACGGGATGTGCCAGAACGTGAGGATCGTCGCGCGCGGCAGGCGCTCGCGGAGGAGCTTCGGCACGAGCGCGAAGTGGTAGTCCTGCACGAGCACGATCGGATCGTCCGCGTCCACTTCGCTCATGATCGCGTGCACGAAGCGCTCGTTCACCGCGCGGTACTGCTTCCAGTCGTCGCCGCGGAACACGGGGCGCACGTCGGCCAGATGGCACAACGGCCAGAGCCCTTCGTTGGCGAATCCGAAGTAGTACCCCTGCTCTTCCGCGGCGCTGAGCCACACGCGCCGCAGCACGTACTGCTCCTCGCCGGGAGGGACGAGCACGTGATCCTGCGCGTCCACCGTCTCGCGATCGGCGTTCCCGCTCCCATGCGCGATCCACACGCCCGAGCACGCGCGCATCACCGGCTCGAGCGCGGTCACGAGCCCGCTCGCCGGATGCTGCACCTCGATCCCATCGCCGTTCACGCGCGTGTGGATGTACGGCTCGCGGTTCGCGACGATGACCACGCGCTCGCCGTGCAGGTAGCGGTTGAGATCGGCCTTGAGCCGCTCGGGGGTCCAGTCGCCTCCCGAGCGCTCCGTCTCGTCCGACGCGAGGATGCCGTCCACGAAGTGGCGCACCTCGCGCAGGAAGGGCTTGAACTCGGGGCGCGCGATCTCGCCGTGCAGGAGGCGCCGCATCCCCTCGTTCCAGTCGCGCCGCGACCACCAGGCGGCCGCGACCGTCACGAACGAGGCGGCCACGCCGAGGAATCCGAACATGTAGAAGAGGAAGCGCTGCGACTTCTCCTCGCGCGCGCTCTCGACGCTCAGGTCCTGCACGAGCACGATGAATCCGAGCGCGCGGGCGGAATCCTGGACCGGGAGCGCGCTCACGTGCACGGAACCGCCGCGGATGGTGAAGCGGCCGAACCAAGGCGGCGCGCCGGCGGCCACGAGGCCGTCCACGTGGCCGAGCCGCGCCCCGATCGAATCGCATCCGACCTGCGGCGGGAACCCGGGAGTGGCGGCCACGACCGACGAGGCGGGACTGCACGCGGCCACCGCCATCATGCGGGCGTCGCTCTCGATGCCGGAGAGCACGCCGAGGAGCTTCGCCGGCTTCTTGGGGTTCCAGTCGGCGGCCAGGGACGCGCGGGCGCTCACGAGCGCCAATTGCGCTCGCAGGCGCATGTCGGATTCGAACCAACTACGCGTGGTCCGGCGGACCATCACGGATGCGGCCCACGTCACCAATGCCAATCCGATGACGAGCGCCGCCGCGAACCGAAGGGATCGGGCCATGGCGGATCTCGCGGCTCAGTTGATGGAGCGTGCGCGCCAAGCTAGTCTCCCCGCATGCGCCTCGAGGATCTCGGGCTCATCGGGAACTGCCAGTTCTCGGCCCTCGTGGAACGCACGGGCGACATCGTGTGGTGCTGCCTGCCACGCTTCGATGCCGAGCCTGCGTTCTCCGCGCTCCTGGACGAACGCGGAGGCGGCCGGTTCCTGGTCGGACCGGCGGACGGATCCGCCGGCGTCCAGCGCTACCTCGACAATACTAACGTACTGGAGACGGTCTTCGATACCCCCGACGGGGGGGTCCGCCTCCTCGATTTCGCCCCTCGCTTCCTGCAGTACGGACGCTCGTTCGTGCCCACGCAGCTCGTGCGCATCGTGGAGCCCGTGCGCGGCACGCCCCGCATCCGCGTGCGGTGCGAGCCCAAGCTCGGCTGGTCGCGGGAGGCGCCCGGGCGGGTGCCCGGCTCGCACCACATCACGTTCGACGGCTTCCCCGCGCACTGCCGGCTCACGACCGACATCCCGATCTCCTATCTGTCCGGCCAGCCGTTCGCGCTCACGGAACGCGCCTACCTCGTGTTCACGTGGGGCGCGCCCGTCGAGGAACCCCTCGCGCCGCTCTGCGAGCGTTACCTCCGCGAGACCATATCGTATTGGCGCCAATGGGTCAAGGAATGCGACGTCCCTCCCCTGTTCCAGCAGGCGGTGATCCGCTCGGCGCTCACGCTCAAGCTCCACTGCTTCGAGGACACGGGCGCGATCGTCGCGTCGATGACGACCTCCATCCCCGAGGCGGCGGGGAGCGGGCGCACGTGGGACTACCGCTACTGCTGGCTGCGCGACGCGTACTACGCGCTGTCGGCGTTCCGGCTCGTGGGGCACTTCCAGGAGCGCGAGCTCTTCGTGCGCTTCCTCATCAACGTGGCGAGCGCGAGCGCGGACCTCGATCTGGAACCGCTGTACCGCGTGGACGCGTCCACCGATCTCGAAGAGCGCGTGCTCCACGACTGGCCCGGCTACGACGGCGAGCAGCCGGTGCGCATCGGGAACGCGGCCGCGCACCAGAAGCAGAACGACGTGTTCGGCGAGATGGTGCTGGCGCTCGCCCCCGTGTTCCTCGACGACCGCTTCAGCGAGGAGCGCTCCCCCGAGACGCTCGACCTGCTGCAGCGCCTCGCGCGCAAGGCCATCTCGCTCGCGGGCAAGCCGGACGAAGGGATCTGGGAGTTCCGCACCAGCCCCACGCCCCAGACGTTCAGCAGCGTGATGAGCTGGGCGGCGGCGGACCGCACCGCCACGGTGCTCGAGCGGCGGCAAGCGGGGAGCGGCAGCGAGTTCCGGCAGGGGGCGGAGCGCATCCGGAGTGAGATCCTCCAGAGATCGTGGAACGCCAACCTCGGGAGCTTCGTGAGCAGCTACGGCGGTGACGCCCTCGACGCGGCCGTGCTGCAGATCGCGAACCTCCGGCTCCTCCCCGCCGACGATCCGCGCGTGCGCTCGACGATCGACGCGATCCACCATCAGCTCGCCTTGGGCGGCTGGCTCCTGCGCTACAAGAAGAACGATGGACTCGGCGTGCCGACCACCGCGTTCCTGCTCTGCAGCTTCTGGCTGGTGGAGGCGCTCATCGCCACGGGACGCGTGGCCGAGGCGCGGAAGATCCTGGATGAAGCACGGCGGGCCCTCTCCCCGCTCGGCCTCCTCTCCGAGGACTACGACGTGAAGGAGGGGCGCCTGTGGGGGAACTTCCCGCAGGTGTACTCGCACGTGGGACTCATCCACGCCGCGTTCGGCGCGAGCCCGCGCTGGGCGGAGGTGCTCTAGCGGGTCGCGGGCGCGCCTTGACAATCCATAACCGTACGGTTATGTATCGTGCATGCCCGCCCCCGACCGCATCCTCCACGCCCTGGCCGACCCCACGCGCCGCGCGATCTACGAGCGGCTCGTGCGCGACGGCGAGCAGACCGTCCGCGCGCTCACCGCGCGCGCCGGCGTCTCGCAACCGGCGGTGTCCAAGCACCTCGGCACGCTCGCGCGCGCCCGTCTCGTGCGCCGGCGCCCCGAGGGACGCGAGGTGCACTACCGCGCCGAGCCGCGCGCGCTGCGCCCGCTCGTGGACTGGGTGCGCCACTACGACGCCTTCTGGCGCGAGCGCTTCGACGCGCTCGAATCACTCCTCGAGAGGATCGACCAATGACCGAATCCGCCCCCACCACCGCCCCCGCCACGCGCAGCGTGATCGTCGAGCGCGTGTTCCCCCACGCGCCGGCCAAGGTCTGGCGCGCGCTCACCGAGAGCGAGCTCATCGCCCAGTGGCTCATGGCCAACGACTTCAAGCCGGTGGTCGGACACACCTTCAACTTCCGCATGACGCCCACGCCGCACTGGAACGGCGTGACCGATTGCCGCGTGACCGTGGTCGAGCCGCCCAAGCGTCTCGCCTATACTTGGGAGTCCTCGGGGAGCGAGAAGAAGGACGGCACGCGCACGCTCGTGACGTTCACCCTCACCCCCGAGCAGAGCGGCACGCGCCTGCGCATGGAGCACTCGGGCTTCAGCCCGGAGGGCGAGGGCTTCTACCAGGGCGCCAAGTACGGCTGGCAGAAGTTCGTCACGCAGCTCGAAGAGGTGGTGGCGAAGCTCTCGCGGTGAGGCGACGAGGCGGGAAGCCGGTCACACCGGCTCCCCGCCCCGTCGCACTTCTCACGCGATCACTGGCGGCGGCTCTCGAGGCCGTGCTCCCGCTCCTTCGGAGCGGCGGGCGCGCCGACTCCTCGCACTCGCCGCTGAGATGGTCGTGCTGATTCACGCCATCGAGCACCGAGCGAGACGATGGTGTCGGACTCGATCGTGCCCGGCCTCGGCGAGCGGTGGGAGAATCGCCCCTCGCGTGTCAGGCAATCCCTTTTGACGCGACCATCGGGAATCATCAACTTCGACGCACGATCGCGTCGATCGGGTGAGCAGGCTCTCGTCCTGTCCGCCGAGCCCCGCCGAGATCGCCGCGGCCGGATGCGCGGTCCGTCTCTCCTGCTCCGGGGCAGTGGTCGTCGAGGCGCGAGACGGGGATCACGAACAGCTTCCAGACGCTCCTTCGATGGGTGATCTGATGCCAATTGCGATGAGGTGGCGCGGGGCCCGCATGACCGCGATCGTGTGCGCCGCGGCCGCACTGTCCGCGTGCGCGACGTTCAAGGGGAAGACTGAGGCCAACGAGGCGCCGTTCGCCGAGAATACGCTGGCGATGGTCAGCAGCCTGCGTCTCACGGTACAGCAGCCGGTGTACCTGCGGCGGTTCATGGCGTCCGACTCGGATGTGGCCGCCGCGCGCCTGTACGGCGACCGGATCCGCAAGCTGCTGCGCGGCATCATCGTGTACTCGCTCCAAGTGGCCGCGATCGGCGATTCGAAGCTCTCCGAGCCCGCCAAGGCGCAGGAGCTGGCGCGCTTCCTGAACGAGACGCTTCGTCCCGCCGTGCTGTCGCAGGAGGTCCCGATCACGCTCACGGAAGCGCAGCTCGACTCGGTCCTGACTCGCGTGCGATCGCAGCAGACGTACCTGGCCGCGCTGCGGGAGGCGACGCCCATCGTCGTGGAGGTCGTCGAGACCACCGACCACGTGGTGCGGCAGTTCGAGGATCGCGTCACCGCCGCCGAAGTGGTGCTGTCCGCCGAGGTCGAGGCGGAGTACGCTCCCTACCGCGCGAACGACGAGCGGCTGCAAGCGCTCGAAGTGATCACGATGCGCCGGTTCGTGCTCCTCGACGCGGCCCGGCTGGGGGACAGCACCGCCTTCCCGGCACTCCGCGAGTCCTACCCCACAGCCGCCGGCTCGGGCGGACGCATCGAGCCCAAGGAGCTCGACCGGCTCTCGCGTGAGGCGTTCGACCAGCTCGCGTCGATCCGCACGCTCCGGGATCAGATGACGGGCGAGTCCGAGCTCTATGCCAACCGCATGAAGGAGCTCGATGAGCTTGCCGGCCAGTCGATGATCACGGCGCGCGCGACACGCACGTCGATCATCCTCTGGTCGCGAGCGCATCGCAACATGGCCGCTGGGCTCGCGCTCCCTCCCGAGATCGACATCGTCGGGCTGCTGCAAGGCGTCGCCAGGCAGGTGCCGAAATTGTAACCGGCGTGCGGGGCGTGCGGGGCGGCGCCGGGGACCGCGGTTGAGCGCGACACGAGATCACGAGAGCGCCCCGGTCGAGTATCGCGACCTTCGCCCCGGGCTGCCGGGCACGGCGCCATTCGCGGTGATCGGAGATCCGCAGGACACGCTCCTCCTCGAGCGGGCCCTCTTGCGCCGCGAGAGCAATCCGCACGAGCGCGAGCGCGTGCTCGCGCATCTCGCGGAGCGCCGCCCGGCGTTCCTCGCGATCACCGGCGATCTCACGAGCGGCGGCTGGTCGGCGCGCGCGTGGCGGAAGTTCGACCGTCTCGTGAGTGGGCTGCATCGCGAGGGCGTTCCCATGCTCCCGATCATGGGCAACCACGACTATGGGATGCTCCGCGGCGTCGCCGCGCGCCGGTTCGCGGCGCGGTTCCCGCGATTCGCGGACGCCCCCTGGTACGCGCGAACGTACGGACGGATCGGGATGCTCTTCCTCGACTCCAATGCCGCGGCGCTCTCCCGCGAGGATCGGCGGCGGCAGCGCGAGTGGTTCGCGGCGAGCCTCGATGAGTACGACGCGGACCCGGCCGTCGATGGCGTGCTCGTGTTCGCGCACCATCCGCCCTTCACCAACAGCACGGTCACGCGCGACGACGACCTCGTGCAGGCGACCATCGTCCCGCCCTTCGTTCGCTCACGGAAGGGGATCGCGATGCTCAGCGGGCATACGCACGCCTACGAGCACTTCGTGGAGCACGGCAAGCACTTCATCGTGACCGGCGGAGGCGGGGGGCCGCGCATGCGCCTGCGCGAAGGCGCGGCGCGGCGGCACGTGGATCTCTTCGCGGGGGCCTCCCCCCGCCCGTTCCACTATCTGTGGGTCACTCCGACCTCGAAGGGCCTGGCCGTCGACGTGGAGGGGCTGCACAAGGGCGCGACGACCCTCAGCACGATCGATCGATTCGAGTTGGCGTACGCGTAGCGGCGCGCGGCTCTCACTTGCCGCTCAGGCGATAGGCCACGCTCAACTGCAACGACACGAGGTCGTCGCTGAACTGCTCCGCGCGCAGGAACCGGAGCTCCGCACCCATGTCCCACCGGTTCGCGACCGGAAGGAGGTACGCCGCCGAGGCCATGAAGCCCGTGCGGAATCCGGTGTACGACTTGGCCTCGACGCCGAGCGCGGTGACGCTCGTCGTGGAGAACACCGGGCCGAGCCCGACGTTCACGAGCAAACGCCGGACGGGCGACATGGACAGCACGAGGAGCACCGGATACGAGCTCGACGTGGCGTCGATTGAGGAATCGCCCGTCTGCTTCACCGAATAGCGCCGCGTGTAGCCGACCTCCCAGCCGAAGCTCAGGAGGAATTTCGGATGGATCATCACGCGGACGCTCGCCGCGGGACCCGTGCGGTCCAGCCCCGAGATCGGCGCGCCGAAGGCGGAGACGTTCAGTTCATAGCCGAGGTTCGCGAAGAGCGTGACCGAGTTCTTCGCTTGCACCACTTGCGCCGGCTGGGCGTCCGGCCCCTGCGCCGCCTCCTGCGCCGCCGCTCCACCGGCAGCGAACACGAGCGCTGCCAACGCCCACCGCATCGGTCGCATGCTATTGCTTGTAGTAGTAGTAGGCCGCGAGCGACAGGTAGTCGGTGAGGAGCCCATCGAGATGCCCCTGCTCGATGAATTGCTGGAGGTAATCGTTCACGTCCACCGTCCACGTGATCGCGAGCTTCCCCTGCGCGTGCAGCATCTCGATGTCGCTCAGCGGGATCTGTTGGTTGGATTGCGGCGACCAGACTTGGGAATTCAGCGTCTCCAGATCCTCGATGCTCAACTCGCAGATCGTCGGGATGTTCTGGTAGCCGGGCAACGTGATGAACTTGTTGAGGATGTCATCCGACGTGATCGCCAAATAGATGTGCACGTTGCGGTGCAACGACGCCGCCTTGGCGATCGCCGCCTGCTGCACCTGCACGATGATCGGGAGGAAGTTGACGGTGGTGGGCTTCAGGTCCACGTACACGAACTGGATGTTCGTCGCGACGATCACCGTGTCGAGGAAGGCCGCGAGCGAGGGGATCCGTTCGCCGTGCAGGAGCGTGACGAAGGTCTCGAGCTGCGCGAAGGTGTAGTTCTCCACCGGCCCCTCGAGCGATCCCTTCTGCGTGAGACGCGGCGACATCGCCGCGTCATGGAAGAGCACCGGGATGCTGTCCTTGGTCGGCCGCGTGTCGACTTCGATCCCGTTCGCGCCGAAGCGCTCGACGAACTTCGCGACCTCCGACGTGTTCTCGGATGCCGGCATGAGCGTCGGCGCACCGCCGGAGCCGTGGTGGCTCACGAGGTAGTAGGTCTGCGCCAGCACGGCCGGGTCGAAAGCGCGGAGGAAGCGGAGCGTCATCCCGTGTCCGGGCGCTTCACTCCCGTTGCCGTACGCGCCGCCGAAGGCGATACCCGAGAGTGGATGGAGCGGTGCGGTCATCTGCGCGAGGCCGGTGGCGCCGGTGCTCATGTAGCCCCAGTAGCCCTGCACGAGGATGGTGCTGTCGCCGGCGGCGCTGTCGAACGTGGCGCCGGCCTGCATGATCATGTACGCCGTGTGGATCCCGGCGTAGACTCCGAGGTAGTCGCCCTTCCACTTCAGCACGAGCGTGTCGCCGAACTGGCTGTTGCCTTGCGTGACGACGTAGACCCCCTCGATCGATTGCCGCTCGCCGGCCGTGAGCGCGCGCGTCCCCGACAAGCTCCCGCCGTTGGGCCACTGCGGGACCGTCGCGGCGAACTGCTCGGTGCACGCGGAGAGCGCGGCGCCGAGCGCCAGCACGGTGAGCCAACGGGGTCCGGCCGTCACAAAGTGAAGTAGAGCTGCGCTTCGGGGATCCAGAAGTAGTGGTCGAAGGTCGGGAAGAGCGGCCACTGTGGGTAGTAGAACTTGAGGTAGCTCCCCTGCAGCGCGAAGCCGAAGGTGGTGTGCTTCCAGATCGGCTGCTCGAGGATCAAGCGGTACGAGCTGCCGCTGAACCAGTTCTGCGAATAGTCCGCGGTGAGCGAGCCGGACACGGTGTGGAGCGACAAGACCCAGTTGCCCCGCGCTTGGAAGGTGAGCGCCAGCTTGCCCCAGTCATAGCCCACGCCGACGTAGGGATAGGCGAACCATCCGTGGATATGGTTGTCGAAGCGGTTGATCGTCATCTGGCCGAACCAGTACGCCACGCCCAGGCCGAGATCGCCGTGCAGCCGCGGAGCGAGAGCGAACTGCCATCGCGGCATCGCCTCGATGTGGTTCGTGATGATCTCGGTGGAGAAGCTCGTGGCGAGCGTGAAGTGCGCCGGCAGTCCCAGCGTGTATTCGTAGACGAAGAGCGGCCAGTGGATCGTCGCGCCATCCTGCGCGATGGCGGCGGGCATGGAGATGAGCTGCACGCCGATGGCCATCTTGTCCGACCAGGGTCGCATGGCGGCCGGATATTGCATTGTCCCCGGCGTGTAGAACGGCGCCGGAGGCTGGGCCGCCGCGGGCGCCGGCGCGGCCGGAGGCGCCTGCGCCGCGATCGGAGCCGCGCCGGCGACGACGGCGATGATCGCGAGCGCTCCGATGCGACGCGAAGCGCGCGCCCGTGCGCGCGAACTCCGCGCACCGCGGGCGGGCGCGAGCCCCGGGCAGTGCATTCGTGATTCAGCCAACGGCATCCTCCCGATGATCCCCTGCGACTGATGGCATCCGTCGTGCACGGATGGCCGAAGGACGGGGAGCCGGCCCTACCGGCCCCCGTCCCTCGCGCGTCCGGCGCGGGAGAGCCCGCGCCGGCCGCGTTCGTGCTTAATGGTCCGTCTTGTTCGCTTCCTGCATCTTCTGCTGCATCTCCGCCTTCAGCGCCGAGAGGTTGAAGCTCGCTCCCTGCTGCATCGGTGGGAAGTCCAGGAAGGTCTGCGCTTCCTCACCGATCACGTTCGACGCGTAGACGAAGCGCCAGAATTCGTACGCATACCAGTTGTAGTAGTTGATCGACGCGCCCATGCCTGTCCGCTCGAAGGGATCGAGCCGCAGGTTCACCAAGATGGGCCAATCGGGCTTCACCGTGCCGCCGAACCAACCGTTCGGCTGATCGATGAAGCGGTACTTGTAGTCGTCGATGCGCACCGCACCCAGCGTGGACTCGGCGAAATAGAACACGATGTGACGCGCCGAGGGACCCTTGCCGGTGAGCAGATCGGTCTGGTCATAGCCGTCGAGATGCACCTTGTACTTCGTGCCGTCGATCTCTTTGCCCGCCTTGAGCTCGTCCACGATCTTGGGGTTCCCCGCGGCGGCGACGAAGGTCGGGAACCAGTCGAGTCCCGAGAAGATCCCGTTCTCGATCGTGCCCGGCTTCACCTTGCCCGGCCATTTGATGATCGCCGGCACGCGGAAGCCGCCTTCCAGCACGGTCCCCTTCCCCCCCGCGAACGGGGTCTGGCCGCCATCGGGCCAGGTGAAGTTCTCGGTGCCGTTGTCCGTCGTGAACATGATGATCGTGTTGTTCTCCACGCCCATCTCCTTCAGCTTCTTCATGACCGAGCCGATGATCTCGTCGAGCTGGAACATGCCCGCTTCCTCGATCGACCAGCTGTTCTCGGAGTTGCGCATGTCCTCGTACTTGGGCGCGAGATGCGTCACCGCGTGCATGCGCGTCGGATTCAGCCAGAGGAAGAAGGGCTTGTTGTCCTTCTTGACCTTCTCGGCCCAGGCGAGCGAACGCGCGAGGATCTCGTCGTCCACCGTCTCCTGGCGCTTCGGCCCCATCGGACCCTCATCCTTGATGGTCTGCTTGCCGACCACTCCCCAACGCGGCTGCACGGTGGCGTCGTCCTTGTCGCTCGCCACGCAGGAGACCATGTTGCGCGGTCCCACCTTGTTCAGCATGTCCTGCGGATAGTTCCGGTGATCGGGATCCTCCATCGCGTCCAGGTGATAGAGGTAGCCGAAGAACTCGTCGAAGCCGTGCACGCAGGGGAGGTACTTGTTCAGGTCGCCGAGGTGGTTCTTGCCGAACTGCCCGGTGGCATACCCCATCGACTTGAGGACCGTCGCGAGCGTGACCGCCTCCGCCGGGAGCCCGAGCGTGGCCCCCGCCTGTCCGACCGTGGTCATTCCGGTGCGGATGGGGAGCTCGCCGGTGATGAACTGCGCGCGCCCCGCGGTGCAGCTCGCTTCGGCGTAGTAGTCGGTGAAGAGCATCCCTTCCTTCGCCATCTGGTCGAGATTCGGGGTGCGCCCGGCCATGATGCCCATGTTGTAGGCGCCGATGTTGAACCAACCGATGTCGTCGGCCATGATCACGACGATGTTCGGCTTCTTCGCAGCCGCCTGTGCGTTCGCGGCGGCGGGCACAGCGGCCATGAGGAGTGCCGCGCCTGCCAGAAGACGGTGTACCGTTACTCGCATGTGCATCCCTCGCGTGTGCGTGAGGTCGCGAGGGCCTCTTGCCCGCGCGGACCACCACATGGTGCGCGCGACCGGGTGTCCTGGGAATCAGGGAATGGGGGGGCCGAGTGTGAGGGACTTCCCGGGGGTGATGCCCCGCCGAGGAGTCACTCTGACCGCGATCGGAGGCCCGTTCAGCGTGGCGGCGCGCCGGCCGCGCTCCGCGGGAGTACGCGCCTCAGAGCACCGGCGAGAGGAGGCGCGACAGCTGCACGCCGAAGTGCCACCAGAACGATCTCGTGTCGAGCTCCGCGGGATCGATCGGCCGGGCGTGCGCGAAGTCGCGCTCGAACATCGCTTCCATCTCTTTGGCGAAGTCGCGATCCACGATGACCGCCGTCACCTCGAAGTTCAAACGGAAGGAGCGGTTGTCGAAATTCGCCGTGCCGATCGTCGATACATCGCCATCCACGAGCGACACCTTCTCATGCAGGAAGCCCGGGGCGTACGCGTAGAACCGGATGCCGAGGTCACGCAGCAGGCCGATGTAGTGGAACGCGGCGAGGAAGACGGCGAGGCTGTCGCCCTTGCCGGTCGTGATCACGCGCACGTCCACCCCGCGCAGCGCGGCCAACTGCAGCGCCTTCAAGACGGCCTCATCGGGCACGAAGTACGGCGCGGAGAGCCAGATGCGCTCGCGCGCCGAGTGGAGCGCCGCGGTGAACATCAGGCTGGCGGTCTCGAGACGCTGCGTCGGAGCGGAGGGGACGATCATCGCCGCGACCTCGCCGTCGAGTGCGGCGCGCGGCTCCCACGTGACCTCGAGGAGCTCGTGCGTGGCCCAGTACCAGTCGGAGGCGATCACCGCCTGGAGTTGCATGACGACGGGGCCTTCGAGCCGCACGTGCGTGTCCCGCCACGGGCTGAACCCTGCTTCGAGCCCGAGGTATTCATCGCCCACGTTGTGCCCGCCGACCCAGCCGGTGGTCCCGTCGACCACGACCATCTTCCGATGATTGCGGAAGTCGATCTGGAATCGATTGCGCCACCCTTGGGTGGGCTTGAACGATGAGACCTTCGCGCCGGCGTCCTCGAGCGCCTGCGTGTAGCTCTTCGGGAGTCCTTTGCTGCCCACTTCGTCGTAGAGCACGCTCACGCGTACGCCCGCCTTGGCGCGCTCGATGAGCGCCTGCTGCATGCGGCGGCCGAGGCCATCGTCGTGGAACATGTAGAATTGCACGAGGACGTATCGGTCCGCGGCGGCGATCCCGGCGAGGATGCTGTCGAAGGTCGCATCGCCATTGATGAGCAACTGCGCGCGATTGCCGCGCGTCAGGCTCATCCCCGAGAGCCGCCGGATCGCTTGGTACACGGGGGGCCGATCGTCGCGCGGCAGGATCCAGGGCATGAGATTGCGCTGCGCCTCGACGAAGCGACCCTCGATCTCGTCCTTGCGCGCCTGGTACGCGGCGGCCATCCCCTCGAACTTGCTGCGGCCGAGCACGAGGTAGGCGGGCACCGCCACGAACGGGAGCGTGACGAGTGACACGGCCCACGCGATGGCGCCCTGCGGCGTGCGCGTGGTCATGATCGAGTCGACCGCCGCGACGATGCCGGCGAGGTAGAAAGCGATCACGATCGCGGTGAGCATCATGGAGTCCGGTGCGGCGCGGCCGGGGAGCGGGCGGCGGATGTGGCCGCATGCTCCGACGCGCGCTAGGTGGATTCCGCGAAGAGACCCTTCAGGAACGCGACGGCTTTCCCCGGCACCAGCCCGAACACGAACGAAGCCGCCGGCGTGGCCGCATAGAAGAGCCAATTGTCCACGGGGAGCGCCGTGTGGACCACGAGGAAGAGCGTCGCAGACGCCACGGCCACATAGAGGAAGTACGTGACGTACTTCTGCCACGACGTGGGGGGTTCGTTCCGCGCGATGAAGGCGCGCACCCCGAGCCCGATGTACGCGAACGGTGCCATCCAGAGCAAGCGCCACGCGTCGCGCGGATCATCGAACGCGTGGAGATAGAAGACCTTCTCGTGGTTGATGGCCGCGATCGTGAGCCCGGCCAATCCGAACAGGAGGAACAGGACCCCGAGTAATATGTTGACGCTCTTCTGTGTCATGCGCGCCCCGATCGTCGGCGTCGGAATGTGCGGCGTGCGCGCACGGGCGTCCAGTGCGGCTGCCTCGCTCGACGCGATGCCTGTACGCGCGGGTCAGGTAACTCCTGATGGCGAGGCTCGCCCTGGCGAAGCACGTTGCGTGCATCAGGCAGGCTTCCATTCTTGAACGGGAGTAAGGTCATCATGGCCATCACCGACAGACCCATCGCGGACCTCCTCACTCGCGGCTGGTGGAAAGTTCTCGTGCGCGGACTCATCGCGATCGCCTTCGGCGTCTACACGTTCGTGAACCCGGGGATGGCGCTCGCGACCCTCGTGCTCATCTTCGGCGCGTACGCGTTCATCGATGGTGTGTTCGCTGTCTGGGCGGCATTCGAAGGGCGGGATGTGAACGAGCAGTGGTGGGTGGTGCTGATCGGCGGCCTGTTGGGCATCGGGATCGGCGTGCTGACGTTCATGGCCCCCGGGATCACGGCGCTGACGCTGCTCTTCTATATCGCGATCTGGGCGATCGGCCTGGGCGTGCTCGGCATCGTCGCCGGCGTGCGGCTTCGCCACGAGATCAGCAATGAGTGGATGCTGATCCTCGCCGGTGTCGTGTCGGTCCTGTTCGGCGGCGCGCTCATCGCGAGCCCCGGGGCGGGTGCGCTGTCCGTGCTGTGGATGATCGGCGGGTTCGCGGTGGTGCTGGGTCTGATCCTTGTGACGCTGTCGTTCAAGGTGAAGGGGCTGCGGAACCAGGCGGCGAAGTAAGCGCGTCGGTCGCCGGCCGCTATCCGAGCAAACTGACCCCGGGGATGAAACGCTCATCCGGAGCACGCGCCCTCGCGTTCGCCGTCTTGTGGAGCGCGCCGTGATGTGAAAGACCCCGCGCCGGAGCTCGAGCGCGGGGTCTTGTCGGCTGGGCGAGAACGCGGCTACGGCGCGGGCTGCATGTCCGCGATCACCACCAACGGGACCGAGTCGCCGCAGTCACCGGACGCGACCGCGACCGTGGTGTCCAGCGTCGCGTATCCTGCATGGCGAAGGGTCAGCGTGTAGCTGCCGGGTGGGCCGAACCCATCTAGCGTCGCATTACCCTCGCTCACGTAGGCGAGGGTATCCGCATAGGGCCCCGTCACGTACGAGCCCGAGACGCCGCTCGCCAGGTGGTCCAAGGTGGGCGCGTCGCGTGCGGTGACGATCAACGCCAGTGCATAATGGCCCAGGCCCGGGACGTTGCAGTTGAGGGCGGACGAGCGGCTCGACGTCGGGCTCGAGCAGGCGATCGCAGCCGCGATCGCTACGAGCGGGATCAGACGAAGATGGGTCATCGCGATGCCTCCGGATCGAGGGGCGGAGCGGCTGGGCGTTCCGAGATCTTACCCCGCTACCGCGGGATCGTGGCGCTCTGTTCCGGGCCTGCTCGTCTCAGGCGCGAGCGGAGTCCTCGGGGGGCGAGAAGAAGGACGGCACGCGCACGCTCGTGACGTTCACCCTCACGCCCGAGCAGAGCGGCACGCGGCTGCGCATGGAGCACTCGGGCTTCAGCCCGGAGGGCGAGGGATTCTACCAGGGCGCCAAGTACGGCTGGCAGAAGTTCGTCACGCAGCTCGAAGAGGTGGTGGCGAAACTCTCGCCGGGCGCTGCGGCGAGGAACGCGCTCGCCGCCGCGCCGATCTCCAGCGCGGCGGCGAGTCGAGCCGCCTCCACATCGGGACACCGAGCCCGACGCGAAGGACGATCCCTCCGGCTCGTGCCGATCGCGGGGCCGCGGCCGATCTCAGGGACCGAACTGCAGCTTCGCGTACACGGTGCGGGGTTGGCCAGGCGTCACGAAGTAGCCGGACTCGAGCTCGCGGTAGGCCGTGTCGAGGATGTTCCGCATCGCCAGGCTCAGATTCCACTTGGACCAGAGGCGCACGCCGACGTATCCATTGAGCAGCGCGAACGCCGGCCGCGTGAGACCGATCTCCTCCTCGAAGGGCGTGTACGGACCCTGGAAGTTCGTGCTGAGCTGGAACTGCCAGATCGAGTGCGGTGGCGTCTCGTTCACCGTGAAGATGCCGACGTAGGTGGACGTATTGAACACGGTGGCCCCCGAGTAGTCGATCTCCGTGTCCGGATCGACGAACGTCGTGTATTTCGCGTCGAGGAACGTGACCGCCGTCGAGAGCGTCAGCCCCGGAATCACGACGTAGCTCCCCGTCAGATCGATCCCCTTGCGGACGCTTGGGCCTCCGCCGATGGTCATCTGCCCGTTGCTGCTCTGGTCGTTGCTCAGGTCCATGCGGAACACCGACGCCTGCAGATTCAATCCACCCCCACTGATCTGCACCCCCGTCTCGTACTGCCACACGGTGATGTACGGCACCGTCGGGTCGAGGATGACGCCGTCCTCTTGTCGGAATCCCTTGGAGGCGTTCACGTAGATCCCCAACCAATGCGTCGCCTGCGCGAGCAGGCCCATCTTGGGGGAGAAGATGTTCTTGCTGTGCTGCGTCGTGCTGCATGTCAGCATCGCATGATCGTTCCAGCCGTTGCAGATCTGCTGGCCGAGGGAATCCGGCTGTTGCGAGCTGGTCGATAGCCCGTCCAGCCGCGCGCCGAGGAGGACTCGCAGCCACGAATTGGCATTGAAGTTCGCTTGTGCGAAGATGCCCCCCGAAGACTGGCTCGCCATGGCGAGTGCGTTCGGCGCGGAGTCCTGGCGCGTCTCCAAGACGGCCTGCGCCCAATTCTCGTAGTGCGAGTGGTCGTACTGCGCCTGGAGCCCGAATGAGATCTCGGTCTGCTTCGCCGTGTAGGTCATGGCGCTGGTGAGACCGCCGCCGTAGCGCTTGTCGTACTCACGTGTCTCCACGCCGGACCCTTCGAGGAGTCCGCCCAGGCCGGGGGGGGTACTGAGCCAGAAATTCCAAAGCCCCTGCGTCGCGAAGAGCGTCGTGCGCCAGAGCATGGCGTCGGAGACTTGCACGCCGAGGCTCGCGCGCTCCTGCGCGTGCTGCTTGGTCCCCCCGTCCCCGAAATTCGAGACGATGTTGTAGTCCCCGGCCGCGTACGACGCCGTGTCGAGGAAGCCCGGCGAGTCGTAGCTCGTGGCGTACAGCTCCACGCCGAGATCGAGCGTGGTCTTGGCCGACAATTCCTGGATGAGCCGTCCGTGGAGCTGGCCGAGATTGCCCGAGGAGTGCTCGCGCCATCCATCATCGTGCCAGCCGCGGATCCCGAGTACGCCGCTCGTGACGCCATGATCGAAGCCGGTGAGCACCGAGCCTTCGAGGTTCCCGAACGATCCGCCGGTCACCTCCGCCTGCGTCCCGTTCATCCGTTCGATCGTGCGGACGTTGATGATCCCCGAGAACGCGAAGTTCCCGTACAGGGCGCTCACGGGTCCCTTGAGCACATCGATCCCGCTCACCGCCTGCGGGAAGATCAGATTCAAGTCGTTGTAGCCTTCCGCGTGCCCATTCACCGGTTCGTTGATGGGAACGCCATCCACCCAGAGCGCGATGTCAGTCGAGTGATCGGAGCTGAACCCGCGGACGGAGATGTCCGACGCGAATCCCGGCCCCTGCCCCTGCTCGTGGGCCTCCAATCCCGTGGTCTGGCGGAGCAGCTCCCACGGTGAGTTGGCCGGCGCCGTGGCGATCTCCGCTTGGGTGATCGTGACGGTCATGGCCGGCATGTTCGGAGGCGGGGGGGCGGCGGTGATCGTCATCGGCGCGAGGCTCGTCGTGTCCCCGTGATGCCGCGGCGTTCGCCCGTGCAGCGAATCGGCAGCGGCGGCCGCTCGGGCTGAATCGGCTGCCTTGGTGGAATCCTGAGCTGCACCGCGGCGCGCTGAGACAGCCGAGAGGAGCGTGATCGCGGCAGCTAGCGAGAGCCGGATGAACGCGACTCGTGGTTGGCGCGTGGACGTGCGTCGCTGCGTCGCGTGAGCGACGCGATCGGTCGTGGTGTGCATGGGGCTCTCCGCGCAGGTTCGCTCGGGCAGTGGCAGGGTGCCACCACCCGCGGCCGCGCGAGGTGCCGCGCAGCCGCCAGCAGACCCCGAGTACCGGGGTCAGACCTGCGTGCTGGGAGGGCCGAGTGTCGGAGGGAGACGGACGTCCGGCGCCGCGAGCGCGCGGACGGTGCTCGGAGGAAGTGGCGCGAGAGAAGTTGCCCCGGGGGGGATCGGCGGCGCGACAGCGGCGCGGCCCGATGCGAGAGCCACCGCTTGCGTCGCGCAACACGCGCCGGGGCACGTGCAAGGATGGCCGCGGTGGCCGCTGCCGTCGTGGCCTCGATGAGTACCACCGGACTCCGCACTCTGCCCAGGCGCATCGAGACATTCGGTCCCGCCAGTCCGTGCCCCCTGGCTCGCCATCCCGAGCATCATGGCTCCATGCTCGGGGCACGCGTGCAACGCCGCGCCGGATGCCGTCCCCGCGAAGCAGAGACCGACAACGGCCCAGAGGGTACGTCTCAGCCACGATCTTGGCACGGGCACATTATAAGGCAAAGGGGGAGCAGGCGGAACAGGCGCGTCTGCCGCGCCCGCTAGCACCCGGTTGCCGGATATGTCTCGACGCACGGCGCGGAGCCGCGAGGCGCCGCGCTCCGCGACCGGGAGACGCCGAGGCGATCGTGTGATCTTGCAGCGGGAGCTACGGATGGGGCGAGATTCGAACTCGCGAGACCCTTTCGAGCCCACACGCTTTCCAGGCGTGCGCCTTAAACCACTCGGCCACCCATCCAACATCGACTCACACGTCGCGAGGCGACGCGCAGGAATTGTAGCGGGGCCCACCGGGCGGCGCAATTTTCCGAGGCACGTGGGCGCGCGTCGGCGCGCGTCGGCGCGCGCGGGGAGTCGCGCTACGGTGCGGTCGCGTCCGTGAGCGGGCGCGCGACGGCGGCGGGCGCGACGCGATCGCCGAGGATCGCGGCGCCCGGCGCCGCGCTCACGCGCGCGAGAAGCGCGCTATCGGTGAGCTGCTCGTACGCGATGCTCCACGAATAGCTCGTATCGATCAGGCGAGCGCCCGAATAGAACAGGGTGACGGTGCCATCCGCGGCTCCATGGTCCATCGAGGCGCGGTAGACGATGTCCTGGAAGGCGTCGAGCGCACCATGCCACAACAGCGGCGCTGGATACGTGCGCCAATGCACGCCGTCGCTGCTCGTCGCGAACCGGAGCGAGCCGGTCGTGCAGCTCCCAGGCAGCTTGATCGGATAGAGCGCCCAATACTCGTCGCGGGACGCGATCCATTCGACGTCGATGTGCCAAGCGAAGCCGGCGGAGTCCTGGAGATCGACGGGCTCGGGAGCGGACCAACTCACTCCGTCCGCGGACTGCCGCAGCTCGATCGTGGTGCTCGGCGCGATACAACCCTCGACGCCGGCGTTCACGCTCCACATCAACCACGCGCCGGGGCCGCGGCGCACCACCGCCGGCGAGACGACCATCTGGTTGGGCGCCTGCACCACGAGCACCGGCGCGCTCCAATTCACGCCGTCCGTCGAGCGGATGAGCCAGATCTCGTTCGCCGTCGTCACCTTCCTATAGTAGAGCGAGAGCGTCTGTGCGTCGGGATCGAACACCATGTCCGGGTCGGAGAGGTACCCGCTGTCCGGGCTGACGATCGGATTCTGCACGCCGGCGGGAACATCGAAGTCCGTGAGCGATGCGCCGGCGAAGAGCGACGGATTCTCGAACTTCGCCATCCCGGAGGGGAACGGCGTCGCCGCGAGCCGGAACGGGCCGCCGCCCCACGCGTCCGGGATGCGCGCGAGATCCGGATGCACGAGCTGGCCCGATCCGTCGTAGCTGGGGAGCGGGAGCACGTGCACGCTCGAGAGCGTCACGAGCACCGAGTCGGCGACTGCCACGACCTCGACCGGTGAGGCGCCCACGGTGGAGATCGTCAGCACGCGAACGCCGGATTTCGCGCCGAGCTGCCAGCTCGCGCGCACGGACCCCTGCGGCCCCGTCGTCGCGCTCGATGGCACGATCACGTCGCCGCTCCCGGCGGCGGTCTGCCAACTCACGGTCGCGCCGGCGATCGCGCCGCCGGATGCGTCGCGCAGCTGCACGACCACGTCGTTGGGCAGCACCGTGCCGATCGGGGCATGTTGGTGCAGTCCCGCCGTGACCTCGAGGTGCAGCTGGCGCGGCGCGGCCGCATCGTGGCACGCGAGGGCGAGCATCGCACCAGCCAGGACTGGGATCGTCTTGTTCGTGAGTCGGCTCCCGTGAGTCATGCCGCCACTCGTGGGGTCGCGCCCAAGTCTAAGCGCGCCGCGGAGCGGTCGCTACAGCCGCGCCATCACCTTCATCATGAGTTGCTTCGCCTGCGCGACGGTGATCCCCGTCAACGGCAGCGACACCTCGACGTCGTTCTTCACCGCCACGAGCGCGGAACCCGCGAGGATCGCTCCCTCAGCCCACGGTCCGCTCACCAACGTGTCGTGCACGATTCCGCCCGCGCCGTTCATCTGCACGCCCTGCTGCGCGGCCATCTTCTGCAGGCCGCTCATCATCTGCTGCATGTTGGGATCGTTCTGCGCCGAGTTGGGGTCCATCGCCACCTTCTTGGTGCCGCTCCCCGTCTTGCCCTCGGCCGCCGTGAGCCCCTTCTGCTGGTTCATCGCGGCGCCGCTGGAGGTCTTCTGTCCGGCGAATTGCGCGAAGCCCTCGTTCCACTGCACGTCCAGCGTGAGCGCGATCGTACCGCTCGATGCGTGCACTTGATAGGTGCACGAAGTCTGCTTGCCCGTGCCCTTGGGCGCGGGCGCCCCCTGCACCGCCCCGGCGATCGCGCCGATCTCGGCGGCGGTGAGCAGCGCGCACGCGTCACCCGTGGCGCGCGGCTTCGGAGCGCCGGCGATGGCCTTCGCACCGTCGTACGCGAGGGGATGCGCCACGCGGCCGAGTGCCTTGGAGCTCAAGTCGGCCGCGCCCGCGAGTCCCGCGCGAGATGCGCTCACGTCGGTGATCACCAGCACGTCCCCCTTCACGGCGAAGAACGAGCCGGGCACCACCCAGCGCGCATCGTCCCACGTGCCCTCGAGCGTGTCGGTCTTGCCGTTCTGCTCCGTGAAGACGTGTCCCGACGCCTGCGCGCCGAGCGCGATCATGTTGAACGAGGTCTTCCCCGCCTGCCACGACACGTCCACCGTGATGTAGCGGCCGTTGGCGGCGATGAACTTGCACTTGTTCCCGCTGGGCACCGGTTCGCCCTGCTCGTTCACGCGATACGGTGCGTGCGCGAGCGGGCCGAGGTACCTCTCCGCCTCCGCTTGCGACACGAGCGTGCAGGGATCGCTGTTCGACGCCGGTGAACGCGTGAACGCGGCCGATGCCGCGGCCAGAACGAGGATGCAGGCGGCCCTGGTCATGTTCCCCTCCCGGATGCGATGCGTCACGATCCGCACTTGCGCACGAGCTCCACGCGGCGGTTCCGCGCGCGCCCTTCGAGCGTGGCGTTGGAAGCGAGCGGGCGCGCGAGTCCGATGCCGGCGGTCGTGAGCCGCGCCGCCGGGATCCCGTACGCATCCACGAGCTGCGCCTTCACGGCCGCCGCCCGCCGCGCGGCGAGCTGCTGGTTGTACTGCACGCCGCCGATCGAGTCGGTGTGCCCTTCGATCGTGACGGTCCAATCGGCGTGTGCCTTGAGCACCCCGGCCACCAGTGCGAGCGTCGGCTGCGAGGCGGCGGTGACGGTGGCGCTGTTGTACGGGAAGTAGATGCCGTAGATCTGCGCGCGGCATCCGGCGCCGGCGAGGGACGCGTCGATCACCTTAGCCTGGTCGGGCGGCGACGTGTTCACGCTCCCCAGGCGCACGTGATAGTCTCGCCCCTGCACCTTCTCTTCCATCTTGAGCACCCACGCCGCGGCGGAATCGTCGAGATACCACACGTCGCCGGTGACATCGAGCATGGGAGACATGCTCGTCCAGTGCCCCTTCACGTGCAGCGCGCTCAGCGTGCGCTGCCGGCCGTCGAACACCACGGTGAGCGGCTCGGCGCCGACGAGCTCTTCCATGCCGGACACGCGCACGTTCTGCCCCACATCCCCGAGCACCACGAAGATCGCGACCTCGTCGAGCTTGCCGTCACGCTTGAGTTGTTGGTAGGCGCGCTTCGAGAGCGCCATCACCGTACGGTTCCGTTCGCGCTCGAGCGGGTTCGTCCCCGCCCCCGCGGTGAGCGCGCGCGCGCCCAGCCACTCGCGGCGTGAGACGGTGTCGGGATAGACGGGCTTCGCGCCGTCGGCATCGTCCAGGAAGTAGCTCTTGAGGATGGTCTCGTCGCTGTCCACGGCGACCACCGTCACGAGGAATTCGCGATCGTCGTCGCGGTCGGTCTGCTTGTGCGCGTAGTTCAGCACGAGGCCGGGGTGCGGCGCCACGGACTGCGCGCGCGACGCACCGGTCGCGGCGAGCACGGCGATCGCGACGACGCTCAGCCGCACTTGTGCCCCGGGGGATCGAACCAGTCCCACGTCCACTGCTTGCCGGTCTTCCGCTTGTCGCCGAGCGGCATGCCGAGGAACTGCGCGGTGATCCCGACGTCGTAACCGGCGATGAGCTGCGAGTGCCGGCACTGGATGAGCCCGGTCGTCCCGGTGTAGGACTCACCGTTCGACACGACGACATCGAAGTACGCCTTGATGTCGCTCCCCACGATGCCGAACCCGTAGGCGATGCGCGGCATCTGCAACGCCACCACGAGCCCGGAGACGCCGATGCCGAGCATGCTCTCGTCGGCGAGCTGGTCCATCTTGGTGGAGTCCTCGTCCCCCGTCTCGCCCCCCACGTCGCCCGCCGTGACCATCAGTCTCGCGTGGCGCGCGAATTCGAAGTGCCGCGCCATCTTGAACGTCGAGCTCTTGCCGGTGATCGCCGGCTGGATGAGCGCGTTCACCGCGATCTCGTAGAAGCACGGGAGTCCCGCGATGATCAGCGGCACGCGGAACGTCACGGGGATCTCGAGCTTGTTGTTGTGCGAGAACACCGCGGCGCCGATGCGGCCGGCGACGCGCAAATCGCCCACCACGCGGAAATCTGGATTCTGGAACGACGCGTGCTCGAGCTTGCCGCCGGCGATCGCGACGTCGCCATCGGAGCGGAAGCCGTAGAAGGTGCCGGCCACGGTCACCTTGATCGCGCTCGCCCCTTTGAGCCCGGTCCACATCTCCCCGGGAATATCCTTCCAACCCTTCGGATACTTCGGGACCTCGGGAAGCTTGAGCTTGGTGTCCGCCGAGGCACGGCTCGGCTTGCCGTACGTCTTCTCGTACTGCTGCTCCGCATACTTCTCGGCCTCGTCGGCCGCCGCCGCGTCGCTCAGGTTCGGGTTCTTGAGGCTCTTCACCATCTTCTGCCCCTCTTTGCCGGTCTTCTGGTCCGCGGCGTACTGCTTGCCGGCCCAGTCGGCGAACTTGCCGGCGGTCTTGCCGAGGTCCTTGAGATCCGGCGGCAACGCGACGGGCTCGTCCGCGTTCTCGTTCATCGCGAATTGCCCGTAGTAGTCCATGGCGTCGTCCGACTGCGCGCCGTACGCGACGGCCACGGCGTAGCTCCCGATCTTGATCGTGAAGCTCTGCTGGTAGTTGGCGGGAGGACTCGAGGAATCGTCGTCCGGCGGCGTGAAGCTCGCGAAGCGGAAGGGAGAGGCGGGCTCGAGTTGCGCGGCGCGGAAGCGCACGGAGTCTTCCGGCTTCGGCACGCGCATGGTCATCGCACCCTGCAACACATGGGCGGGCGCGCTCCACTTGATCTGCGCATCGCTCACGGCGTCGGTGAGCTGGGCGTCGCTCGTGGTGACCACCACCTCGTCGCCGTCGGCCGCGACGCTCACCACGCGGCGGATGGCGAGGCCCCAGAGCATCATCACCGAGCCTGGCTTGAGGCGCTGCACCGCGGGCTCGAGCGCGTCGAAGCGCCAGGTGACGCCGTCCCAACTGGCGCCGTGCAGCGAGCGGATCGCCGCGCCGCGCGTGAACACGACGGCGCTCGGCGCCCACGTGATCTTCGCGGTGGCGCCGGTGACGGTGTCGACGTTCTGGAGATAGTGCTGCAGCGACGCGCGGTCGCCTTGCAGCATCACGCCGGAGGGGAAGAGCGTTCCGGCGGGGGGCTCGGCGAGCGCGGTGCTCGACGGCGGTGGGGGCGCGGGATTCTCGGCGCGCTTGCAGGCGGCGAGAGCGAGGGTCAGCGCGAGAACGGGGACGACCGTTCGGGGCGAAGGCATCGTGGGCTCCGGGGGACGAGGCCGGGGAAGCATCACCTATACCGCGGGACGGTCGAGGTGTCAAACGGCGGGGCGTGGTGCGGAGAGGGCTGAAGGGCTGGGGCGCGGTTACGGCGGGAGTGGGGGGTAGGGAGTGGGGGGAGAGTGGGGAGTGGTGGAAGGGCGACGTTCGACCGTGGCCGCGAACGCGGACGGCCCGCGCGATGCGCGGGCCGTCACGTTCGCACGGATGGGGTGAGATTCGAACTCACGATACCGTTGCCGGTATGCCGGTTTTCGAGACCGGTGCCTTCAACCACTCGGCCACCCATCCTCTGACTACTACGACTGCAGGCTGCAGGCTGCGGGCTGCAGCCTGCAGCCTGCAGACGAACCACACAAGCTAACGGTGCTCGGAGGCAAAGTCAGGCATCGGAGCCGGATGTCGGTTCACCCTCCCAGAACTCCACGTTGCTGAAGAGGGCGCGGCCGAGCACGCGCACGAGGCGCTTGGACGCGGCCGTGACCGGGAGGAGCACGCGCGACTTCCGCGCCGCGAACACACCGAGTGCGGCGCTGCCGTGGTGTTCCACCGCCACGCCGGCGGGAAGACGCACTTCCACGTTCGAGAACAACGCGCGCACCGCGATCTCGGTGACACCCTGCTGGAACTCCGCCTGGCGCAGATCGAGCTCGACGTTGGCGAAGAGGGCGCGGATCTGGAGACGCGCCGGGATCACCATGCGCCCGCCACGTTCGACGCTGCCGAGCAGCGCCGAGATCCGCGGCGGGAGCGGCGGCGTGGGAGGCGCGACGGCCGCCGCGCCCGGCTCCGCGGTGACCACCGCGGGCAGATCGTTCACGAGCAACGCGAGCGCAGAAGCCGATCCCGCCTGGTAGACCGCTTCCACGCGCCGTTCGAACTCCTCGAGCGTCAAGTGATCTTGAGCGAACGCGGTGGAGAGCCGCGCGATGATCATCTCTCGCACGGCGTCGGGGGGTCGCCGGTCCGGGGTGGGCGCTTCCGTCATGCGGCAAAGCTACGCCGCGGCGTATTCTGGAAACAGACGGTCAGCCTTGCTCTGCTCCGCCCCGCCGCGCCGCGAAGAACGACGCGAGCATCATGCCGCATTCCCGCTCCAGCACCCCCGCCGTGACCTGCGGCCGGTGATTGAGCTTGGGATGGCGCAGCAGATCGCCGACCGAACCCGCCATCCCGGCCTTCTCGTCCCACGCGCCGTACACCACGCGCGAGATGCGCGAGAGCACGAGCGCCCCCGCGCACATGGCGCAGGGCTCGAGCGTCACGTAGAGCGTGCAGTCGTCGAGGCGCCATCCGCCGAGGGTGCGCGCCGCGTCGCGGATGGCGAGCATCTCGGCGTGCGCGGTGGGATCGTGATCGCGCACGGTGCGGTTCGCCGCGCGCGCCACGGAGGCGCCGCCGCGCACGATCACCGCGCCCACGGGGACATCGCCCTTCGCGGCCGCATCGTTCGCCGCCGCGAGGGCCTCACGCATCCACGCCTCGTCCTGCGCCGCGGTCACGCTCTAACCATGGACGCGGGCGCACTCACGCGCGATCGACCAACGCGAGCTGCCCGTCGGCGCCCGGCTTCACGACCACGGTGTCACCGTCCTTGAACTTCCCCTCGAGCACCGCGAGCGCGAGCGGGTTCTGGATCAGGCGCTGGATCGCGCGCTTCAAGGGGCGCGCGCCGAACGCGGGGTCGTAGCCCTCGCTCGCGAGGAGGCGCTTCGCCTCCGGCGTCACGTTGAGCGTGAGCTTGCGGTCGGACATGAGCTGCTCGAGCCGCTTGAGCTGCAGGTCCACGATGTGCTCGATCTGCTCCATCGCGAGCGGCTTGAACACCACGATGTCGTCCACGCGGTTCAGGAACTCGGGCTTGAAGTGCTGACGCAGCGCGCCGATCACTTCCTTCTCGACGCCGGTCCAGTCGCCGCGCGCGTGCTCCAGGATGTACCCGCTCCCGATGTTGGACGTCATGATGATCACGGTGTTCCGGAAATCCACCGTGCGCCCCTGGCTGTCGGTGAGGCGCCCGTCGTCCAGGATCTGCAGCAGGATGTTGAACACATCCGCGTGCGCCTTCTCGATCTCGTCGAAGAGCACCACGGAGTACGGGCGGCGCCGCACCGCCTCCGTGAGCTGTCCCCCTTCGTCGTAGCCCACGTAGCCCGGGGGCGCGCCGATGAGACGCGACACGGCGTGCTTCTCCATGTACTCGCTCATGTCGATGCGCACCATCGCCTGCTCGCTGTCGAACAGGAATTCCGCGAGGGCGCGCGCGGTCTCCGTCTTCCCCACGCCGGTGGGACCGAGGAAGATGAACGAGCCGATGGGCCGATTGGGGTCCTGCAGTCCGGCGCGGCTGCGGCGCACGGCGTTCGCCACCACGCGGACGGCCTCCTCCTGCCCGACCACGCGGCTCGCGAGCACCGATTCCAGCTTCGTGAGCCGCTCCTTCTCGCTCTCCATCATCCGCGTGACCGGGATGCCGGTCCAGCGCGCGACGATCTCGGCGATGTCGTCGGCGTCCACTTCCTCCTTGAGGAACTGCACGCCGCCGGCTTGGCGCCGCTTGATCTCCGCCTCGGCGTCCTTCATCTGCTGCTCGAGCTTGGGGATCGTGCCGTACGTGAGCTCCGCCGCCTTGCCGAGATCGCCCGCGCGCTGCGCGCGCTCGGCGTCGGTGCGCGCGGCCTCGATCTGCGTCTTGATCTCCCCCACTTTGCCCAACGTGTCCTTCTCCGCCTGCCACTGCGCCTTCATGCCGGCGGACTTCTCCTTAAGCTCGGCGAGCTCGCGCTCGATGGCGGCGCGGCGCTCCTTCGCCCCCTTGTCCTTCTCCTTGGCGAGCGCCTGCCGCTCGATCTCGAGCTGCATGATGCGGCGCTCCACTTCGTCGATCTCCTGCGGCATGGAGTCGATCTCGATCCGCAGGCGCGACGCGGCCTCGTCGATGAGGTCGATGGCCTTGTCGGGGAGGAAGCGGTCGCCGATGTAGCGGTTGCTGAGCGTGGCCGCCGCCACGATGGCGTCGTCGGTGATGCGCACGCCGTGGTGCACCTCGTAGCGCTCCTTGAGCCCGCGCAGGATGGCGATCGTGTCGCTCACGCTCGGCTCGCCCACGTACACGGGCTGGAAGCGCCGCTCGAGCGCGGCGTCCTTCTCCACGTGCTTGCGGTACTCATCGAGCGTGGTGGCGCCCACCACGCGGAGCTCGCCGCGCGCGAGCATGGGCTTGAGCATGTTCCCCGCGTCCATCGCTCCCTCGGCGGCGCCGGCGCCCACTATCGTGTGGAGCTCGTCGATGAACACGATGAACTGCCCTTCGCCGGCGACGATCTCCTTGAGCACGGCCTTGAGCCGCTCCTCGAACTCGCCGCGGAACTTGGCGCCGGCGATGAGTGCGCCGAGATCGAGCGCCACGAGACGCTTGTTCTTGAGGCTCTCGGGGATGTCGCCGTCCACGATGCGCTGCGCGAGTCCTTCGACGATGGCCGTCTTGCCGACGCCGGGCTCGCCGATGAGCACGGGATTGTTCTTGGTGCGGCGCGAGAGCACCTGGATCACGCGCCGGATCTCCTCGTCGCGGCCGATCACGGGATCGAGCTTCCCCTTGCGCGCCGCCTCGGTGAGGTCGCGCGTGAAGCGCTCGAGGGCCTGGTATTGCGTCTCGGGGCTCTGATCGGTGACGCGATGCGCGCCGCGCACCTGCTCGAACGCGGTGAGGAGCGCCTCGCGCGTGACGCCGAGCCCGTTCAGGAGCGCGTAGCTCTCGTTCCCCTTCACGGCGGCGAGCGCGAGGAGGAGATGCTCGGTGCTCACGTACTCGTCCTTGAGCGCCTTGGCCTCGTCGTCCGCCTTGTCGAGCACCTGATTGAGCTCGCGGCTGAGCGTGGGCTGCGCGCCGCCGCTCTGCTTGGGATAGCGCGCGACCTCGCGCTCCGCGCGCTGCATGAGGTCGCCCACGTTCACGCCGAGCTTCTGCACGAGCGGGACGACGATCCCCTCCTTCTGGTCGAGGAGAGCCACGAGGAGGTGTCCGTCGTAGACGAGGGGATTGCCCGCGCGGCGGGCGCGCGCGAGCGCGTCTTGGATGGCTTCGCTGGCTTTGACGGTCAGTCGATCGGGATTGAGCACGAGTCCGTGGTGTTCAGGATGGTCCGGAGGAGATAGTGAACTACTTTAGCACAAGGGCCGTAAGTGGCCGAATCACCATGCCTTGCAAGGCTTGGGCCAGTCGCCTGCGACAATTCGGCAGGGCGCCGGGAGCCGGTTGAGAATGCTGTCGCCAACATGGCCGCGCTAGGGTGATTTCCCTGCGCGTTTGACTCTCGTGGCGAGCGCGGCGAAGCTTCCTCCGGATGATGCGCCGGATGATCCTCGTCGCCCTCGCCGCGATCGCGCTCGCTGCCTGCCCCAAGGAGGGACGGCGGGCAGACCTCGGCATGACCGACACCACCTTCGTGCACACCATGATCCGCCTGCACGCGGTGGCGGTGGACAGCTCGCTCGACTCCGTGGCGCGCGACTCGGCGCGCCGGGGAGTGCTGCGCGACAACCACGTGACCGTGGCGCAGCTGGACGCGGCGGTGGAGAGTCTGTCGTTCGACACGAGGCGGGCCGAGTCGCTGTGGACGCGGATCGATCGCGAGACGAAGAAGGGGTCCCCCGGGCCGAAGGTGCCCTAGGGGGACTTCACCATCTTCTTCGCCACGGCGCGCCCCTCCACCTCGAAGCGGTAGAGGTAGACCCCCGGGAGCACGGGCTGCGACGTGTTCAAGTACAGCCCGTTCCAGAACGCCGTGTAGCTCCCGCAATGCAAGAGGAGATTCACGATCGGCTGCCCGTTCGCGAATTCCCCGGATTGCAGGATGGGGATGGCCACGAGCTGCGCCAGCACGTTGTAGATGCGCAGCGTCACATGGTACGGCGGATCGGAATCCTTGCAGGTCGCGGGGTTCCCCACTTCGAAGGGGATGACCGTCGCGGAGGTGAAAGGGTTCGGAGAGTTCTGGCCGATCCCGAACTCGGGGCTGCGCGGCTCCGCGGGAGTCTGCGCGGGAGGCGGCGTGCCCTGAGTCCCCTGCGCGGTCGCCGTCGCCGGCACCAGCACACCGAGGGCGAGCACGGCCGACAGTGCTGCCCAGCGGAGCGTCATGTGCTTGCTCCCGACTAACGGATTAGGGTCGTTACCGCGGGGGGGTGGAAGAGATAGCCCAAGGGCCGTCGAGCGAGGTTTCGCGAAGATTGACGGCGCTGTTGGGGGTTGTCAATCAGGGCGTGGGGGCCGGGCGCACGCGGCGTCCCGCGGCGTGGCGCTCGGTGATGCCCTGGCGGTCGCAGTACTCGAGGAACGGGATCAGGAACTTCCGCGAGAATCCGAGCACGTCCCGGAGCTCCGCGGGGGAGTATTCGCGACCCGGCTCGGCGTGCGCCCGCAGCGCGGCCACGAGGTCGCGCACCGCCTCCTTCGTGTACCAGCGATCGTGCTCCACGGGCACGAGCAGACCTTCGCGCTCGAGGAGCCGGAGGATGGCGGCGCTCCCCTTCCCCAACTTGGCGTCGAGCTCGGCGGCCGAGGGGGGCTCGCGGCCGGCGCCGGCGATGGTGCTCAGCAGTTGCTCACGGCGGCGCGCGGCGTCGGCGTCGAGCGTGGGAGAGAAGGTGGCGAGGCGCACGACAGGGCCCGCCACGGTGAGCGTGCCGCGGGCGAGATGCACCGCCGCCTCGGTGAGCGCTTCGCCCGCCCCGAGCTGCTCGCGCACGGACTGCAGCGAGGCGCCGGGCTCGAGCGGGTGTTTGGCGTGGTGGGCGCGCACGAGCTCGATCATGCGGCTCGCCAAGTCTCGCGCCGCCTGCGCGGGATAGACCACGCCGTCCAAGCGCACCACGCTCGCGGCGGCGCGATCCAGGATCACCGCGCACACGGCGGGCGATGCGCCGAGCCGCACCGGGAGCTCGTCCTCGGCGATGCCGCGCGCCCCCGCGCGCTCGAGCGCGATCGGGAACCGTTCCTGAGCGGAGCTCGCGGCGCGGGGCCAAGGGCGGGCACGCCGCCCCCCAGCGGGCGCGGGATCATGGACCACGCCGCCGCCGAGCGTGGTGAGCGTGGGGCCGCCGCGGAGCACGAAGCGATCGCCGCCGCGCGCTACCACGGGGGCGTCGAGCACGATCCGCGCCGGCGCGCGCGCGCCCGGGGCGAGCGCGCCGCCGGCGCAGACCACGCGCGCGCCGGCCTCCTGCGTGCCGAGGTGGAACCGCACCGCGGTGCGCGGACCGAGCGCGCGCGGCGCGCTCGCCGCGAGCGAGACTTCGGCCAGGAGCACGCCGCTCGGCTGCCATCCAGCGCCGTGCACGATCGTCGCTCCGCGCGACACCTCGGCCACGTTCACGCCGCCGAGCGCGATCGCGGCGCGGGTGCCCGACACCGCCTGCGCGGCGGGGGCGCCGTGCGTCTCGATGCCGCGCACACGCGCTTCGAGTCCGGCCGGGAGGATGCGCACGGCCGTGTCCACCGCCACGTCGCCACTCCACACCGTGCCGGTGACCACCGTGCCGGTGCCTTTCACGGTGAAGGCGCGATCCACGGGGAGCCGGAAGATGTCGTGCGCGTCGCGCGCTTGGGCGGCGTCCGCGGCGGCGGCGATCGCCGCGCGCAGATCGTCGAGGCCGGTGCCCCGCACCGCCGAGACGGGCACGATCGCCGCGCGCTCGAGCGGCGTGCCGGCGAGGGTCGCGCGCACGTCCTCAGCCACGAGCGCGCGCCAGTCGTCGGCGACGAGGTCGCTCTTGGTGAGCGCCACGACGCCGCCGCGCGTGCCGAGGAGCGTGAGGATCTGGAGATGCTCGCGCGTCTGCGGCATGACCCCCTCATCGGCGGCCACCACGAGCAGCGCGAGGTCTACGCCGGTGGCACCGGCGAGCATCGTGCGCACGAAGGCCTCGTGTCCCGGCACGTCGACCACGCCGATGGTGCGCTCGCCCAGGCGGAGGGGGGCGAAGCCGAGCTCGATGGTGATGCCGCGCCGCTTCTCCTCGGCGAGGCGGTCGGTGTCGACGCCGGTGAGCGCCCTCACCAACGCCGTCTTCCCGTGATCCACGTGCCCCGCGGTGCCGAGGATCACGCGGCGTCCCAGTGTCCGGTCTCCCAGGCGGCGAAGGCGCGCAGCGGGCGGCTGTCGGACAAGTGGTATTCGAGGAACTCGCGCAGGAGGCGCTGATGCGCGCGCACCTCGGGCGCCGCGATCGCGCCGCCGCCGTCGCGCTCGCCGCTCACCCAGCGTGCGAGACGCGCGAGCTCCGCGCGCGGGAGGCGCCGGCCGCCGGGGTGTTTGCTCACGCACGCGGCGCAGAGCGCGCCGCCGAGGGCGGAGTGGATGATCGTGTGCTCGGCATCCGCGAGCGCGTTGCCGCAGCTCGCGCACGCCGCGAGCTGCGGCGCGAAGCCGAGCTCGGCCAAGAGCTGCCACGCGGAGGCGAGCGACGGCTCGGCGGCGCGCTCGGGCGCGGCGATCGCGATGCGGTCGAGCGCCGCGGCGAGCGTGTCGAAGAGCTCGGGGTGCGCCTCGTCCGCCGCGGCGAAGCGCAGCATGATCTCGGCCACGACGCTGGCGCCGGTGAAGCGGCCCAGGTCGTCGCCCAGCGCGGGGCGCGCGCGCGTCACGTCGAAGCGGCTGAGCGTCTGCAGCTCGCGCCCTTCGCGTAGGTGGAGCTCGGCGGCGCCCTGCGCGAAGAGGTCCACCGCGGTGCCCACCTTGCTCTTGCTGCGGCGCGCGCCGCGGGCGAGCACGGACTGCACGCCGGCGTCGCGCGTGGCGAGGCGGAGGATGCGCGAGGTCTCCGAATAATCGAACGCGTGGAGCACGATCGCGTCGGTCTCGACGAGCGGCATGCGCTAAAGATAGCAGCGGCCGCGAGGGCCGCCGCCGCTCACTGCGCGCGCGCCTGCGCCTCGCGGCGGTTCGGGAGCTCGGCCAGGATCGCGACGCGCTCGGCGTCGCTGAGATCGGGCCACGACGCGATCTCAGTGAGCTTGCGCCAGCAGCCGCTGCAGATGTCGCTCCCGTCGATCAAGCGGCAGACGCGCGTGCACGGCGAGGGGATCACCGCTCGATCCCCAGCCGGACGCCCACGTAGAGCGCGCGGCCGGGCGCGGCGAATCCGACCGTCTGCTGGTAGTCGTGGTCGAGGAGGTTCGTCCCGCGGAAGGTCACCGCGAGGAAGCGCCCTTCGTTGTCGCTCTTCACCGTCCACATGAGCGACGCGTTCACGAGCAGGTAGGACGGGAGCGTGACGCGGTCGCCGGCGTTGTAATCGACGTCGGCGCGGCTCCCCACGTACACGAGCTGCGCGGTGAGCGCCACCTTCTTGGGCTCGTGATACGTGAGGCTCAGGTTCCCCGCGTTGGCGGGACGCCGGAGGAGCGGCTCGCCGGTGACGAGCGCCGCGGTGGGGCCGCCGATGATGCCCGCGTTCACCACGTCCGTCTTGAGCCAGGTGTAGGCGAAGCCGAGCACCCAGGGCGCGGTCACTTTGGTGTGCAGCTCCGCCTCGAGTCCCGTCGCGGTGGCTTCGGCGATGTTCTCGTAGTTCGGGGTGCCGGGGGGGACGCTGGGGTCGTACTGGATCATGTCGGTGAAGCGCTGCGAGAAGTACGTGAGGCCCGCGCCGACCCCGAGCGAGGTGAACGTGTGCATGGCGCCGAGCTCCCAGCTGCGGCCGATCTCGGGCTTGAGGCTGGGATTGCCGGTGGCGAATCCGGAGGCGTACTCCTCCGTGAACGAAGGCTCGCGGAACGCCGAGCCGATCGCGCCGTGGACGTTCGTGGTGGGATCGAACGCGAAGCCCGCGCCCACGCGATAAGTGACGAAGGTCCCGAACTGCTGGCTGTCGGTGAGGCGGATGCCGGCGTTGTACGAGAACTTCGATCCGATGTCGCCGGTGGCGTTGGCGAAATAGCCAGTGTTGTAGCGGGAGTGCTCGAACGAGCTCGTGTCAACGAAACCCGGGCCGAAGCTCGAGTCGGAGCTCTGGTCGCTCTGGTGCTCGTACATCCCTCCCGCGGTGATCACGGTGGCGGCGCTCGCGTGGATCGCGAGGCGGAGGTCCACGGAGTACTGCGTGAGGAGACTCGGGTCCACGTAGTAGAAGCCGAGGGTGTCGGCGGAGTCGGTGGGGAGATTCTGGCTCGCGCTCTTGTTCTGCGTGTAGGTGCCCAGGGCGCGGATCTCGACCTTGCTGCCGAGGTAGACGCCGCCGTCGAGGGAGCCGACGCGCATGCGACCGGTGGTGAACTGGTCGCTGTCGACGGCCGCGCCGGTGAAGTCGGTCGGGAAATGGTAGGTGGCGTTCATCTGCCGGCCGACGAGGTCGAGGTGCGCGACCTTCGCGTCGCCCAGATGTCCCGCGAAACTGTAGACATCGTTGTTCGCTTGATTGTTGAACGGGAGCGTGCCGTCGGTGTTGTAGCGCGCCGCGTCGACCGTGAAGCTGGCGGTGGGCTTGCCGAGTCCGAGGTCGAAGTCCCCGCCCTTGGTGCCGAAGTTCCCGATGCCGTAGGACACCGAGCCGAAGCCGCCGGTGGTCCCCTTGCGCGTGAAGATCTGGATCACGCCGGTGACCGCGTCGGATCCATAGAGCACGCTCCCCGGGCCGCGCATCACCTCGATCCGGTCGATGTTGTCGGTGGTGAGGTTGGCGAGCTCGACGAAGCCGCCGGGATCGTTCACGGGGGCGCCGTCGACCAGCACGAGCGTGTAGTCGCTCTGGCCGCCGCGCATGAAGAGCGACGTGGTGGCGCCCCACGAACCCGACTGCACCGTGGTGATGCTCGAGACCACGGAGAGCGCCTGCTGCAGGGTGACGATCCCCTGCGCGCGCAGCGCGGCGCCGCTGATCACGGTGGTGGACGCGGTGGGCGCCGCCTGCACGACGGAGTCGCGCGTGGGAGTCACGACGACCGGCGCGAGATGCGTCGTGTCGGACGAGACCGGCGCCGGCGCCGGCACGCCGAACTGCGCCGCGAGCGGCGCGGCGGTGGCGGCGAGCACGGAGAGGGTGCGAAGGACGACGCGCATGGACCTCATGGGTGGGTCGGTGGACGGCGGAGAGGGATCAGCGCCGGAGCGCCGACGGCGGGGTCGCGCGTGATCATCAAGGGCCAGTCGTAGACGCGCTCGAGGACGTCGCCGCGCATCACCTGCGCGGGAGACCCGGACGCGGCCACGCGGCCGTGGTGCAGGAGCACGATCTGGCCGGCGAAGCGCGCCACGAGATTGAGCTGATGGCTCACGAGGAGCACGGCCATCCCGTCGCTCGCGAGGCGCGCGAAGAGCTCGAACATCGCCATCTCGTGCGCCACGTCGAGGAACGTGGTGGGCTCGTCGAACACCAGCGTGCGCCCTCCCTGCGCGAGCGCGCGCGCGATGCGCACGCGCTGCCACTCGCCGCCGGAGAGCTCGTGCGTGCTGCGACCGGCGAGCGGCGCGATGCCGGCGAGCGCGATCGCGCGCTCGATGGCGGCGGCATCGTCGGGCCCCGCGGCGCGCCACGGCCCCTCGTGCGGATAGCGGCCGAAGGCCACGTACTCGCGCACCGGGAGAGCGAACACGAGCGATTCGCGCTGCGGCACGATTGCCACGCGGCGCGCGAGCTCGCGCGGGTCGAGCGCGGCGAGCGGCTGCTCGTCGACGCTCGCGCTCCCCGCGCGCAGCGGCTCGAGGCGCAGGAGCGCGCGCACGAGCGTGCTCTTGCCGCTCCCGTTCGGGCCGGCGACCGCGGTGAGCGCGCCGTCGGCCGCGACGAAGCTCACGCCGTCGATGGCGTTCACCGCGGCGCGCGGATAGCGGATCACGGCGTCACGGAAGGCGATCATGCGAAGCGCCGGAGCTGCGCGAGGAAGAACGGCACGCCGATGAGCGCGGTCACCGCGCCGAGCGGGAGCTCCGCGGGGGCGCGCACGGTGCGCGCGACGAGATCGGCGGCGACGACGAGCCCCGCACCCACGAGCGCCGCGCCCAACAGGAGCGGGCGATGGCGGCGCACGCCGGCGCCGCGCACGAGGTGCGGCACCACGAGGCCCACGAATCCGATCAAGCCGGCCGCCGCGACGGTCGCGGCGGCGAGGAGCGAGCTCACGAGATAGATGCGGCGGCCGGCGGCCTCCACCCGCACGCCGAGCCCGGCGGCCGGCTCCTCGCCGAGCGCGAGCACGTCGATGTCGCGCGCCATCCACAGGAGGGCGGTCCCCGCCACGAGCACGTACAGCGCGAGCCAGGCGACGCGCGGCCAGTCGCTGTCGGCCACGGAGCCCATCATCCACCAGAGCGCGCCGCGCACGGTGTTCGGGGGCGCGTCGGCGAGCGCGGCCATGATCGCCGCGTTCGCGAAGGCGCCGATGACCACCCCCGCCATGAGGAGCGCGCGCGCATCGGCGCGCCCCCCCGCGGCGCGCGCGACGAGCAGCGCGGCCGCGATCGCGCCGGCCGCTCCCGCGAACGCCGCGAGCGGGAGGGCGCCGGTGCCGCTGACGCCGAGCGCCACCGCGATCACCGCGCCCACGGCGGCGCCGCCGGACACGCCCAGCAGGTACGGTTCGGCGAGCGCGTTGCGGAGCGAGCCCTGCAGCGCCGCGCCGGCCATGCCGAGCCCCGCGCCCACGAGCAGCGCGAGCGCGACGCGCGGGAGGCGCAGCGCGCGCACGATGGTGACCGTGCCCGCGTCCCCCTGCCCCGCGATCGCGCGCGCGACGTCGCCGAGCGAGAGGGGCACCGCGCCGTACGCGATGGCGACGAGCGCGAGGAGGAGCACGCCGAGCGCGGCGAGGGTCCAGAGGAGCGCGCGGCTCACTCGAGCGCCCCCGGATGGAGGAGTTTCGCGAGACTCACGGCCGATTCTCCGAGGCGCACGGAGGGACGCCCCACGAGCATCGTGTCCACCACCAGCACGCGCCCGTCGCGCACCGCGCGCACGCCGCGCCACTCGGGGTTCGCCCGGATGGACGCGGCGCCCTCCGGGCCGGCGAGGATGAACTGCGGATCGCGGCGCACGATGTCCTCGAGCGCGACCTGCGGCGAGACGCCGGGGAGATCGCCGTAGATGTTCCGCCCCCCCGCGATCGTCACGAGCTCATCGAGATAGCTCCCGGCGCCGATCGTGTAGATGGGCGCGTCCCACACGTGCCAGAACACCGTGGGCGCCGGGAGCGCGCGCGTGGCCGCGCGCACGCGCGCGAGCGTGCGCCCCACGGAGTCCGCCACGTCGTGCGCGCGCACGCGCTCGCCGGTGGCGACGCCGAGCAGCTCCGTGGCGCGCGTGAAGTCGGCGATGCGGTCGATCTTGAGCGCGATCACGGGGATCCCCGCCGCGCGGATCTCGTCGGCGGCGGCGCGGTCGTCGGCGCTCGCATAGAGCACCACGAGATCGGGGCGCGCGGCTAGCACCGCCTCCACGTTGGGACGGATGCCGTTGCCGAGGTCGGGGACGGCGCGCGCGGAATCGGGGAACGTGTCCCAGTGCGTGCGCCCCACGAGGCGCCGTCCGGCGCCGAGCGCGAAGAGGAGTTCCGTCGTGGCGGGGCTCAGCGAGACGATGCGCGCGGGGCGCGCGGGCGTGCCGTCGCGCACCGCGAAGCCGAAGTCATCGGTGAGCGCCCCGCGCGCGGCGCCCGTTCGCTCGCCGCACGCGAGCGCGGCGAGACAGAACACGAGGGCAACGCGCGCGGGCGGGAACAGCAACGGGCATCCTCCGTTCCGGAGCATGCCCGGCGAGCGCGCGAGCGGACGGCTCGCGCGGCCACCAGCCCTTGCTCCGAGGGACTGAGTTCGTGGCGCGGACGCGAGGCGTCTCCTGGCTTCGGGCTGCGCGCTCGCCTTCCCAGCGTGATGCCAGTGGCGTGGTGAGCGCACATCGATCGCCCGTTACAGTGGCGGGACCGCGCCGGAATCGCACCGGCTTCCGGGACCCGCATCCGCAGTTCGGTTGTGGTCGAGAATGTAGGACGCTACGCGACGCGGCGCAATCCGAACGTGAGCGCGCCGGCCATCATGGCGAGCATGAGCGTGACGAGTCCGATCACGGCATAGGACGTGCGCGGCGCGGGAGCGCTCCCGGCGGTGATGATCGCGCTCGCGCCGGCCGGCGCGTTCGGCGACAGGTAGCGCGCGAGCTGGTGGCCGTCCACGGTCTGGTCGTCCACGCGGCGCAATCCCGCACCCGCGGCGGTCGCACCGCGCTCCTCCACGAGCACCTCGAGCACCGCGGTGTCGCGCGCGGCCGGGAGCGTGAGCGGGAACGCGCTGGCCGGGACCCGGTACGTGAAGCCCACCTGCTTGATGCCCGGCGGGAACGGGGCGAGCACTTGCACGCGGCCGTCCAGCGCGGTGAGCGCATCGGGAGAGACATCCCCCTGCTCCGCGCGCACGCCGGTGGCCGCGGCGGGGAGCGGGGCGCTCCACGCGGCGCGCCCCGCGCTCGAGGGCACCAGCGTGCGGCGCGAGGCGTTCTCCACCTCGTACACTTCGATGATGTCGCGCGCGCCGTCGGCCGCCGGCGCGAACGCGATCACGTGGCGGCCACGGTCGTGCAGCACGATGCCCGTGGACGCGGTGTCGTAGACATCGATCAGCGCATCGGCGCCGCTCACGCGCGGCTTGCGCAGCGGCTGCGAGAGGTAGGCGAGGCCGTCGTGCACCGTCGCGAGGAAGTAGACGGCGTTGGAGTCGCCCTCGGCGCGGTAGCGGATCGCGAACGCGCCGTGCGCATCGGTGCGCGTGGAGTCGAGCGCGCCCTGGCGGTCGTTCCCCACGCGATGGAGCACGACCCAGGCTCCCACCGCCGGGACCATGCCGCTCGGCGCGCCGCGCATCACGTGGCCGTCGACGCTCCGCGATTCGCCCTGCTGCGCGGCCAGCGGCGCGGCCGCGAGCATCGCCCACGCGAGCGCGCGCCGCGCGCTCACAACCGGAACTTGCCGAAGTCCTCCGGGCGCATCTTCTCGAGATACGCCTTGAGCTGCTCCGCGCTCAGGTCGCGCTCGGGCGTGAGCGAGGGCGTGTCCTGCGTGAACGACGGGCCGCTCGCTTCCTCTTCGCCCTCGCCTTCGCCTTCGCCTTCGCTGTCCTCGACCGCCACCGCGGTGAGGAGCGACTCCTGTGCGAAGATCGGCGCGCCGAAACGGAGCGCGACGGCGATGCTGTCCGATGGGCGCGCGTCCACCTGCACCACGTTCCCGTTCAGCGAGAGGTGCAGCTCTGCGTAGTACGTGTTCTCCTGCACCTTGGTGATGTGCACACCGTCGAGCGTCGCGCCGAGCCCCGTGATGAGGCGCTTGCAGAGATCGTGGGTGAGCGGGCGCGGCGGCTTCACCTTGTTGAGCTCCATCACGATGGACTCCGCCTCGGCCTGCCCGATCCAGATCGGGAGGAGGCGCTGTCCCCCTCGCTCCTGCAGGATCACGACGTACGAGTTCGAGACGCTGTCGAGTCCGAGCCGGGCCACGCCGACCTCGATCATGAACGCGCCTCCCCGCGGGACATCAGGTGCCCATGTCCCACGACGCGAGGTATTTCTGCTGCGCCGGAGTGAGGAGGTCCACGGCCGAGTGCATCGCCTGGAGCTTGAGGCGCGCGATCTCGCGGTCCACCGCCTCGGGCACGCGGTGCACGCCCTTGCCGAGGGTGGACGCGTTCTGCAGGAGGTACTCCGCGCCGAGCGCCTGGTTCGCGAAACTCATGTCCATCACGCTCGCGGGGTGCCCCTCCGCACTCGCGAGGTTGATGAGGCGGCCGTCGCCCAGGAGGAAGACGCGCTTGCCGTTCACCACGAACTCGCGCACGAACTCGCGCACCTCGCGGCTCTTCCCGCCGGCGAGCTTCTCGAGCGCGGGGATGTCGATCTCCACGTTGAAGTGCCCGGAGTTGCAGATCACCGCGCCGTCCTTCATGGCGGTGAAGTGCTCGGCGCGCAGCACGTCCACGTTGCCGGTGAGCGTGCAGAAGATGTCGCCGACCGGCGCGGCCTCCGCCATCGGCATCACGCGGAAGCCATCCATGCGCGCTTCGAGGGCCTTGAGGGGATCGATCTCGGTGACGATCACCTCGGCGCCGAGCCCGCGCGCGCGCATCGCCACGCCGCGCCCGCACCAGCCGTAGCCGGCGACGACGAACGTCGAGCCCGCGAGGAGGAGATTGGTGGCGCGGATGATGCCGTCGATGGTGCTCTGCCCGGTGCCGTAGCGGTTGTCGAAGAGATGCTTGGTGTACGAATCGTTCACCGAGATGACCGGGAACCGGAGCACGCCGTCTTTGGCCATCGCCTTCAGGCGGATGACGCCGGTGGTGGTCTCCTCCGTGCTCCCGACGACCTTCGCGAGGAGCGCGGCGCGCTTCTCCTTGGACAGCCCCTCCACCCACTTCCGCACGGGGGGCTGCAGGTCATCGAGGCGGCCGAGCGCGATCATGTGGAGGGAGCCGACCACGTCGGCGCCATCGTCCATGGTGATGTCGGGCTCGTGCGCGATCGCGGCGCGGATGTGCTCGTAGTACGTGGTCTCGTCCTCGCCCTTGATCGCGAACACCTTCACGCCGTGGTCGCGCACGAGATGCGCGGCCACGTCATCCTGCGTAGAGAGCGGATTGCTCGCGCAGAGCGCGATGTCCGCGCCGGCGGCCTTGAGGGTGATCATCAGGTTCGCGGTCTCGGCGGTCACGTGCAGGCAAGCGGAGACCTTGCGTCCCTTGAGCGGCTGCTCCTTCGCGAAGCGCGCGCGCACTTGGCGCAGCACCTGCATGGAGCGCTCGGCCCACTCGGTGCGGCGGCGCCCGGCATCGGCGAGGGCGAGATCCTTCACATCGTGCGTGGCCGCTGGGGAAGCGGCCGTCGTCGCGGGGGTCATCGGCATCGCGGATGGATCGAGGAACGGGCGCGCGCCCAACGCGCGCGGCCGGATGCGAAGGATACCGGGGGCGCTCTAGGTGGGCAACCCGTCGAAGATCTCGGCGCCGCGCGGGAACGCGTCGAGGAGGCACGCGCGCAGGATCTCTTCGGCGGCGTACGCGGTGCGCGCGCCGAGCGCGCCCTGCGCGGCGTCGGCGGCCTTCCGCGCGGAGATGCCGCGCACGAGGCGCTTCATGAGCTGCACCGAGCGCGGCGCGACGGAGAGGCAGCGCACGCCGAGGCCGAGGAGCGCGAGCGCCATCACGGGCTGCGAGGCCATCTCGCCGCACACGGTGACGTCGATGCCGTTCTTGGCGCCCACCTCCACCGTGCGGGCGATGAGGCGCAGCACCGCCGGATGGAGCGGGGTGAAGCGGTCGGCGAGCTCGACGTTCCCGCGGTCGACGGCCAGCGTGTACTGCGTGAGATCGTTCGTGCCGATGCTGAAGAACTGCGCCTCGCCGATGAACGTGTCGCAGGCGAGCGCGGAGGCGGGGGTCTCGACCATCACGCCGAGCGGGACGTCCGCGCGGTGCGGGACGCCGCGGCGCGCGAGGTCGGCGGCGGCCTCGTTCATGAGCGCGCGCGCCGCCCGCACCTCGTCCACGGAGGTGACGAGCGGGAGCATGATGCGCAGGTCGCCGTGCGCCGCCGCGCGCAGGAGCGCGCCCAATTGCACGATGAACAGCTGCGGCTCGTCGAGGCACATGCGGATCGCGCGCCAGCCGAGGAACGGATTCGCCTCGTGCGGATGCCCGCCCACCGGGAGCTTGTCGCCGCCGATGTCGTACGTGCGGATCACCACCGGCGCGCCGTGGAAGCTCTGGACGACGCGCGCGTACGCGCGGTACTGCTCGTCCTCGTCGGGCATGGTGGCGCGGCTGATCACGAGGAACTCAGTGCGCATGAGGCCCACCCCCTCGGCGCCGCTCGCCGCGGCGAGGTCCGCCTCCTCGGGGATGTCGACGTTCGCGCGCAGCGTGATCTCCACGCCGTCGGTGGTGACCGGCTCCTCCTCCTTCAGCGCGAGGAGCTCCTGCGTGAAGCGCTCGGCGCGGCTCGAGCGCTCGCGCGCCTCGCGCATCTCGTCGAGCGTGGGCTGCTCCAGGATCGTGCCCGCGCTCCCGTCGAGGATGACCATCTCGCCGGGATGCAGGCGGCGCGTCGCCTCCTTGAGCCCGACCACCGCGGGGATCCCGAGCGAGCGCGCGAGGATCGCCACGTGCGAGACGCGCGTGCCCGCGTCGGTGGCGATGGCGCCGATCGCCTCGCGGTCGATCTGCACGGTGAGGCTCGGCGTGAGATCGTGCGTGACGAGCACCGCGTTCGCCCCCTTCGGCACGTCGAGGGGATCGTGATCGGGGAGCTCGAGGAGGAGCGAGAGGACGCGGATCTGCAGGTCCGTGATGTCCCCCACGCGCTCGCGCATCATCGGCGAGGTGTGGCGCGTGAAGTGGTGCCGCCACTCGAGCATGGTCACCTCGAACGCCGTCTCCGCGCTCAGGTTCTGCCGCACCAGCGACTCCACGCGCGCGATGAGCTCGGCGTCCTGGAGGAGGAGGATCTGCATGTCGAAGATCTTCGCCTCTTCCTCTCCCGCCTGGCGCTCGGCGCGCTCGCGGATCGCCTGCAGGCGCCCGCGCGCCTTCCCGAGCACGGCGTGGAAGCGCTGGATCTCGCCCTCCACTTCCTCGTCCGCGATCACGCGCTGCGGCACCTCCGGCACCTCCCAGCGCAACACGTGCACGGGGCCGACGACGAAGCCGGGTGACGCGGGGATGCCGCGGAGATGGCGCTCGCTCACTTCTTCTCCCCGAACTTGTTCGCGATGAGGGCGGCGATCGCGGCCACCGCCTCTTCCGCATCCGGACCGCTCGCGCGGACGATGAGCTCGGCGCCGAACTCGGCCGCCAGCATCATTACGCCCATGATGCTCTTCGCGTTCACTTCGAGATCGTCACGGACCATGGTGATGTCGCTCTTGAAGCGGGACGCGACCTTCACGACCTCCGCCGCGGGGCGGGCGTGCAAGCCGTTGACGTTCATGATGCGTACCGTGCGCTCGGCGGCGGTCACCATGCGGCCGCCATCGTGGCGAGCGTGAGCACCGCGAGCGCCGCGAGCCACCCCTGCACCCTGCCACGCGATCGTACCAGGAGCGCCGCCAGCGCGGCCGCGCCCACCGCGAAGCCGACCACCCACCACGCGCTCGGGCAGAACACCACGGTGGCGAGGCGCTTGGCCGCGAGCGGGATCGCCGCGCCGCCGAGCACGAGCGCGAGCGCCGCCAGCCGCTGCGGCGCGGACCGGAACGCGGGGGTGCCGAGCGCGGCCGCCACGCGCAGCCCGCCGCTCCACCCCGCTTCGAGTCCCCACGCGCAGAGCCAAATATGGCCCACGTTGTACGCGACGAGGAAGAGGAGCACCGCGGCGAGCGGCGTCGCGCCCAGGCCGAACGCGAACAACGCGAGCATCGCGCAGAACGGGAGCCATCCCGCCCACACGAGTTGATCGCCGATGCTGCCGAGCGGGCCGCACAACGCCGCGCGGAAGCGCTCGATGCGCTCCGGCGCTTCCCCGTCGAGCTCGAGGCGCGCGAGGGCGCCCACCGCGAGCGCGGCCGTGTACGGATGCGAATTGAAGTAGCGCGCCTCGCGCGCCATGGCCGCGCGATACGCCTCGCCGCGTGGGCCGCCGGGGAGCCGGCGCAGCGCGGGCTCGAGCGCGAAGGCGATGCCGTTGCCGAGCATGGTCTCGTAGTTCCACGATCCCTGGACGGCGAGGAGCCGCAGGAACATGGCGGCGCGCACGCGGCGCGGCAGCTCGGGGGCGCTCATCGCGACACCGCCACCGCGATGGCGGCCGCGCACGCGATCGCGGCGTACCATCGCACGCGCGCCACCACCGGCGCCAACCGCCACAGCGCGCTCGCCGCCACGGACGCGCCGAGCGCCGCGAGGAGGAACACGAGGAGCCAGTTCGACGACGCGATGCGCGGCGCGAGGTCCGTCACCACGGGACGCGCGAGCGCGAGCACCGCCGCGGTGAGGAGCGCGCCGCGCAGGAAGTCCGCCGTCAGCCCACGGAGCTGCAGCGCGGGCACGACGCGCGCATCACCCCCCTCGAGGCGCGGACGCGCGCGGAGGCTCCACGTGCCATTGAGCCGGCGCACGAAGAACATGGACCACCCGCCGAGCCACGCGGTGGCGAGCCCCGCGAGCGCGCCGAGCACGAGCGTGCCCGCCGACGCCGGCGGGATCCCCGCCGCGATCGCGCCCGCCACCACCGACGCGCTCCCCCACTCGGGGTATCGCGACGCGCCGAAGGGGAGCGTCTCCATCGCGAGCATCTCGAGCGCCGCGCCGGCGAGGAGTCCCGCGCCCGCATCGCCGCAGAGCGCGCCGGCGAGCGTGGCCGCCACGAGCGGGCGCGAGATCATCGCCTGCGGGAAGGAAACCACATCGAGCCCCACGAGCCCGCCCAGCGCCGCCATGGGGAGGAGCGACGCGGCGGTCACGCCGCCCCCTTGCTCGCGAGCACGTCGCGCAGCGGGACGGCCGCTCCGGTGGGGACGTCCTGCGCGGTGATCGTCACGCCGCGCGCCTCGAGCTCCTGCAGCGCGCGCTCCTCGTCGGGCGTCAGGAAGAGATAGCGCAGGCGCTGCGTGCGGCCCGCCGCCGAGTGCACGCCCCCCAGGTTCACCGCGCGGATGGCCGGCACGCGCGCCGCGAGATCGCACATCGCGCGCACCGTGCCGGTGAGGAGCATCGCGGGCCGCGGATCGGCGTTCCACTCAGCGTACTCGCGCGCGGCCTCGCTCACGGAGGCGAAGCGCACTTCCATCTCGGGGGGGACCGCGAGCCGGTACAGCTCCTGCTCCCACGGGCTGTCGGCGATCGCGTCGTCCACGAGCGCGATGAGGCCGAGCGCCATGGGATGTCCCCATCCCACGACGACCTGTCCGTGGATCAGCCGGTCGTCGACGCGATGGAGCTCAACCGGCACGCGCGGCGTCCGGATAGACCTTGAGCGCCGCGCCGCCGCGCTTGGCCGCCTCGCGCGCCGCCTCCTCCGCCGTCATCTCCGAGTGCATGGCGAAGAACAGGAGCGCGGGGAGATTGGCCCCCATCACGAGGATCGCGCCGGGGCGATCGTGCACCGCGCGGATCGCGGCGGTGTTGCAGCTCCCGGCGGGGAGATCGGTGAAGACGACCTTCGCCCCCGTCGCCTCCATCGCCTCGCGCAGCTTCGCGGCGAGCTCGGCGCCGCCGAGATTGTCGTTGGAGATCGGGTACAAGCGAGCGCCGTGCCCGGTGATCCGCTCGACGGCCGAGATCATCCCCTCGGCGAGCGACCCGTGGCCCAGCACGATCGCCGCGGGCGCGTCACTCATCGTCCTCCGCGAGGTAGCGGCGGAGGTCCGCGTTCGCGCGCATGCGCGCGATGAGCCGGTCGTTGAAGACCTCGGCGGGATTCACGCCGCTGTACTTGAGCAGATGGTTCATGGCCACGACCTCGGCCACGACGGTGATGTTCTTCCCCGGATTGAGCGGGATCACGGCCTTCGGGAGCTCCACGCCGAGAATGTCCGCCGTATGGCTGTCGAGCCCGGTGCGGTCGACGTTCTCCGCTTTCTCCCAGTGCTCGAGCTGCACGATCACCTCGATGCGCTTCTGCTGGCGCACGGCGCGGACGCCGAAGATGCCGGGGACGTCGATGACGCCGACGCCGCGGATCTCCATGTGATGGCGCTGGTTCTCGTGGCCGCGGCCGATGATGATGTCGCTCCCGCGGCGCGACGCGATCACGAGGTCGTCGGCGACGAGGCGGTGGCCGCGCTCCACGAGGTCGAGCACGCATTCCGACTTGCCGATGCCGCTCTGCCCCTGGAACAGGAGCCCGACGCCGTAGACGTCGGCGAGCGAGCCGTGCAGCGTGGTCGTCGGCGCGAACTCGTCGGCGATGACCGGCTTCACCCGCTGGTAGAAGTCGCTCGTGGAGAGCGTGGTGCGGATCACGGGGATGCCGCGCGCCGACGCGCGCTCGCGCATCTCGGCGGGGACCGCCTGCCCCTTCGTCACGACCACGCACGGGACGTCGAACGAGAAGAACAGCTCGAGGAGACGCGTGCGCTCCGACGCAGGGAGCGAGCCGAGGTAGGTGATCTCCGTCTCGCCGAACACCTGCACGCGCTCCGCGGGGAACCGCTGCACGAATCCGGCGAGCACGAGCCCGGGGCTCGAGACCTCGCTGCTCTTGATCTCGCGCCGGAAGCCGCCGTCGTCGCCGATGAGCTCGAGCTGCAGCGGTTCGCGCAGCATCTCGAAGAAGCGGCCGACGGTGAACGCGGTCTTCTTCACGGCACCCTCGCCGGGGCGAGTCCGGCGCACGCGAGGAGGTGCGCCTCGGTCTCATCCGCGGCGCGCTCCCAGGTGAAGCGCTCGGCGAACGTGCGGCCGGCGGCGCCGAGGCGGCGCACCAGCTCAGGGCCGTTCGCGATCCGCGCGAGCGCGGCCGCGAGCGCCGGCACGTCGCCGTGCGGCACGAGGAAGCCGGTCTCGCCGTCGCGCACCGACTCGCGCAGTCCCGGCGAATCGGAGGCCACGACGGGGGTCGCGCACGCGGCCGCCTCGAAATTCGTGATCCCCCACCCTTCCTTGGGCGAGGTGAAGACGAGCGCCCACGCTTCGCGCAGGAGCCGGAGCTTCTCTTCGTCGGTCACGAATCCAAGGAAACGCACGCGCTCGCCAAGGTCAAGCGAGCGGGCGAGCGCCTCGAGCGCGGGGCGATGGTCGCCGGTGCCCGCGATGGCGAGGCGAGCCTCGGGGATGTCCATCGCGGCGAAGCCGCGGATGATGAGATCCACGCGCTTGTAGCGCTTGAGCCGGCCGAGGTACACGAAGAGGGGCGCAGGGGAACGCAGCGCGGGCGCGGGGGTGTAGTGCCGCGCGTCGATGCCCGGATAGATCACGCGGATCGAGGCGCGCGGCACGCCGCGTTCGGCGAGATCGCTCGCGGTGCTCTCGCTGATCGCCTCGAACGGGAGGCCGCGGTACGCGCGCACCAAGGGGCGCTCGAGGGCCCACACCATCGCGGCCATCGGGAAGGAGACCTCTTGGAACGCCGTCGTCCCGAACAGGTGAGGCACCAAGGCCATCGTCCGCTTCGCGCCCCAGCGCGGCGTATAGAGCGGCACCTTGTTGATGTCCTCCACGAGGAGGTCCGCCGGCGCGGGGGCGAGCACGCGGTCGTAGTAGCGGCGCGCGTGGAGCTGGAAGGTGTAGCGCGTGCCCACGCGATGCACGTCGATGCCGTCGAGGCGGGCGCGCGGCGCGCACCCGTCCCACCCGCTGCACAGGAGCGAGACGTCGTGGCCGCGCGCGGCGATGCGGCCGAAGATCTCGTGCAGGTGGATCTCCGCGCCCCCCGCCTGCGGATTCTCGCGGTCCTGCCAATTGACGAGATGCAGCCGCATCAGAGGCTCCCCAGTCGGCGCGCGAGCGCGTCCACCACGCCGTTCACGAACCGCGCGCTCGGCTCGCTCCCGAAACGCTCGGCGAGGCGCACCGCCTCCTGGATCACGACCTTCGGGGGCGTGTCGGCGAGGAGGAGCTCCGCGGCCGCGACGCGCAACACGGAGCGCTCGATCACCCCCAGCCGCTCGAGGCGCCAGTTCGTGGTGACGTCGCGCAGCGCGGCGTCGATGGCGGGGGCGCGATCGCCCACGGCGCGCATGAGCACGAGAGCGCGGGCGCGCACGTCGGCGGCGACGCCGAGATCGTCCCAGAGGCGCCCCGCGACGCGCTCGAGGGGCGCGTCGCCGATCACGTCCCAGGCGTAGACAGCCTGCACCGCGCGGGCGCGCGCTCGCGCGCGCACGCGGATCTCACTGCGCATCGCCCGCGTCGAGCTGGTCGAAGACGTCGGCCATCTCGAGAGCGGCGATGGCCGCGTCCCATCCTTTGTTGCCGTGCGCGCCCCCGGCGCGCTCCATGGCCTGCTCCATCGTGTCGCACGTGAGCACGCCGAAGCCGATCGGCACGCCCGCGTCCTGCGCGGCGCGCGCGAGACCGCGCGCCGCCTCGCCCGCGACGTACTCGAAGTGCGGCGTCTCGCCGCGGATCACCGCCCCCACGGCGACGAGCGCGTCGTAGCGCTCGGAGGCGAGGAGCGTGCGCACCGCCACGGGGAGCTCGAACGCGCCGGGCACCCACACGACGTCCACGTCGTCGGCGGACACGCCGTGCCGCACGAGCGCGTCGAGCGCGCCATCCACCAGCGGCTGCGTGACGCTCTCGTTGAATCGGCTCGCGACGACGGCGATGCGCCGTCCCGCGCCGGTGGGCGTGCCGGAGAACTCCGCCATCAGTGCGCCAGGAGGTGGCCCAGCTTGCTCTGCTTCGCCGCGAGGTAGCCGCGATTCTCCTCGGTGCTCGGCGCGCGGATGGGCACGCGCTCCTCGACGCGCAGCCCGTAGCCCTCGAGGCCCACGATCTTGCGCGGGTTGTTGGTCATGGGGCGGATCGACTTGAGCCCGAGGTCGAGGAGGATCTGCGCACCGATGCCGTAGTTGCGGAGGTCGGGCTTGAAGCCGAGCGCCTCGTTCGCCTCGACGGTGTCCGCGCCGGCATCCTGCAGCTCGTAGGCGCGCAGCTTGTTGAGGAGGCCGATGCCGCGCCCTTCCTGGTCGAGGTACACGACCACGCCGCGCCCCGCCTCGGCGATCATCTGCATCGCGCTGTGCAGCTGCCAGCCGCAGTCGCAGCGCTGCGACCCGAACACGTCGCCGGTGAGGCAGCGCGAGTGCATGCGCGCGAGCACCGATTCGCCATCCGCGACGTCGCCGAACACGAGCGCCACGTGCTCGTGCGCGTCCACGTCGTTCCGGTAGCCGATGATGCGCCACTCCCCCCACTCGGTGGGGAGGCGCGCCTCGGCCACGCGGTGCACGAGCCGCTCGTGCTGCAGGCGGTGCGCGACGAGCTGCGCGACGGTGATGAAGGTGAGGTGATGCTCGCGCGCGAAGCGCTCGAGCTCGGGGCGGCGGGCGGGCTGGCCGTTGTCGTCGCGGAGGATCTCGCAGATGACCCCGGCGGGGCGCTTCCCCGCGAGGCGCGCGAGATCGACCGCCGCTTCGGTGTGGCCGACGCGCTCGAGCACGCCGCCCGCGCGCGCGCGGAGCGGCTGCACGTGGCCGCCGCTGCGCAGGTCGGAGCTGACGGTGGTGGGATCGGCGGCCACGCGGATGGTGGTGGCGCGATCGGCGGCGCTGATGCCGGTGGTCACGCCGTAGCGCGCGACCGCGTCGACGCTCACGGTGTAGGCGGTGCGATACGCGTCGATGCTGTGGCTGTCGGAGATCGCGCCGAGGCCGAGCGCGTCGCAGCGATCGGCGGGGAGCGCGAGACAGAGGAGCCCGCTCGCGCGCTTGGTCATGAACGTGATCATCTCCGGCGTGACGGACTCCGCGGCCGCGATCAGATCGCCTTCGTTCTCGCGGTCCTCATCGTCCGCGACGATGACCATCTTGCCGTCGCGGATGTCGGCGATCGCCTGCTCGACGGTGCCGAAGGGCGCGCTCACGAGATCTCCCCCGCGGTGAACGGCGCCAGCAGGCGCTGCACGTGCTTCGCGAGGAGGTCCGCCTCGAGCTGCACGCGGCCGCCGGGCTCGAGCGCGCCCAACGTGGTATGGCGCAGGGTGTACTCGATGAGCGCGAGCTGCACCACGCCGGGCGCGGGGAGCGCGTTCACGGTGAGGCTCACGCCGTCCACGGTGATCGCCCCGTGCAGCACGCAGAGCTCGGCCAGCGAGGCCGGCACGCGCACGTCCACGAGCCGCGCGTCGCCCGCGTCGCGCACGGCGATCACGTCGCCCACGCCGTCCACGTGTCCTTGCACGAAGTGTCCGCCGAAGCGGTCTCCCATGCGCAGCGCGCGCTCGAGGTTCACGCGCGCGCCCGCGGCCCAGCCGCCGATGGTGGTGCGTTCGCGGGTGGTCGCGATCGCGGCGACGGTGAACCACCCCGGCCCGCAGGTGCGCACGGTGAGGCACGCGCCGTTCAGCGCGATGCTCTCGCCGGGCGCGAGGTCATCGTAGCGGCAGCGGACGGTCAACTCGAGCCCCGCCGCGGTGCTCGCCACGCGCTCGAGGCGTCCGATGTCGTCGATCAATCCGGTGAACACGGGAGCTCCTGCATCGCGTACACGGTCATCAGGTCGTCGCCGAAGGCCTTCCGCTCGACGACGCGCAGCGGCGTGGTCTCGGCGACGTCCCTGGCCGGCATGCGGTCGAAGGGGCGCAACGCCCCCGCGCCGAGGATCACCGGCGCCTGGAAGATAACCAATCGGTCCACGAGCGCGCGCTCGAGGAGCGCCCCCGCGAGCGTGCGCCCCCCTTCCACCAGGAGGGCGCGGATCCCGCGTCCGCGCAGGAGGAGCATCGCCTCCTCGAGCGAGACCGCCTCGAGCACTTCCACGCCCATGCGCTCCAGCGCCTGCCGGCGCGCGGGTGGCGTGAACTCGGTGACGAGCACGGTCGGCGCCTTGTGTGCCGTGGTCGCGAGATTCCCGTCGAGCGGGAGGCGCGCACGCCGGTCGAAGATCACGCGGGCCGGCGGCATCGACGGCGCCGGCGCGTCGCGCACGGTGAGCCACGGGTCGTCCACGAGGGCGGTGTTGATGCCGACCGCGATCGCGTCGCTCCCCGCGCGCATCGCGTGCACGTGCGCGCGCGAGTGGACGCCGGTGATCCACTTCGAGCGGCCGGCGCGGTCCGCCATCCCGCCGTCCAGCGAGAGCGCGAGCTTGAGCGTCACCCACGGGCGGCGCGAGACGAACGAGAAGAAGAACGGCGCGTTGAGCTCGCGCGCCTCATCGGCCATCAGGCCGGTCTCCACCGCGATCCCCGCCGCGCGCAGCCGCTCGACGCCGCCGCGCGCCTCGGGATTCGGGTCGCGCGCCGCGATCACCACGCGCGCGACCCCCGCGCGCACCAGCGCGTTCGCGCACGGCGGCGTCTTCCCGAAGTGCGCGCACGGCTCGAGGGTGACGTACATCGTGGCGCCGCGCGCGCGCTCCCCCGCCTTCGCGAGCGCCATCACCTCCGCGTGATCGTCGCCGTAGCGCTCGTGCCATCCGACGCCCACGACGTCGCCGTCGCGGACGAGAACGGCGCCGACCATCGGGTTCGGCGCCGTCCGTCCCCATCCGCGGCGCGCCGCGTCGAGCGCGAGCGCCATGTGCGTCGCGTCCGCCGCGGCCCCGCCGGAGCGGCTGCGATCAGTAGTGGCCAAAGGTGATGGCCGCCGAGGCGAAGGAACGTCCCCAGTCGGAGTGGGGATCGAACGTGTTGTACGTCTTGAGGTCGCTCCCGAACACTTCGCCCACCTCGAGCACGAAGTCCACTCGGCCGAGCGTGAGCGAGAAGTCGCCGAAGTACTGCGTCTGCGTGGAGCCCGCGCTGACCGGCGGCTGCATGGCCGGCGTGGTGTCGTTCACCGTCCAGCTCACGGTGGCCTTGGATGAGAAGTGGGTCTGCCCGGCGCCGACCAAGAGCCCGATCACGCCGAAGTGCTTCCCGACCGTCGCGCTCCAGGCGTGCGTGTCGATCGAGAAGTTGTTGACGGCGATGCTGCTCCCCTCGAAATCGGTCGCCGTGATGTTCGACTTGGGCAGATCGCGCTGGAAGAACGAGACCGCCACGCCGGGCGTCGACTTCCCCTCCGCGAGCAGCCCCAGGCGGCCGCCGAGCGCGACGTAGACCTTGCTCGTGGGCTCGACCTTGTATCCCGCGGCGCTCGCCCCCGGCACCATGTTGACGCTCAGCCACGCGTCCACGGCGCCCATGCGCGTGGTGCCCACCTCGAATCCCTTGAACAGGCCGAGCGCGCCGTTGATCTCCACAGTCGCGTAATCGTAGCTCTGCGTGTACACGGACCCGGGTTGCGCCGGTCCGATCGGGATGTTCGACGTCTGGAAGCCGGGCGCGAACAGCACGATCCCCGTGGCCCGGAACGCGAGGCGGAAGTTCGGGAACGCGCCGAGCGCGTCGGCGCGGCCGAGCTCCATGTTCCCCGCCGAGAGGAGGATGCCGTACTGCTGCGTCGCGTACGCGAAGCTGTCGAAGGCACGCTGGCACGCGTCGCCGCCATCCATCGACGCGCCCACGAAGGCGGGATCGGTGCAGGCGGGATTGAGCGGCCCGCCCTGCGCGATTCCCACGGATGTCACGAACACGAGAGCACTGCCCAGCGCGAACGAGGAAAGCTTCATGCGCATCGCCTCCGCCTAAGAGAGACGCACCCGGCCGCTGCCCGGTGCGACGTGCCCCATCACCCACGCGCGATCCCCCGCCGCCTGCGCCGCCCGCACCACGGCGTCCACCGCGTCCGCCGGCGCGAGCACCACCATTCCTACCCCCATGTTGAACGCCCGATACATCTCCATCGCCTCCACCTTCCCCGCCTCGCCGAGCACGCGGAACACGTTCGGGACCTCCCAGCTCCTCACGTCCACGATCGCATCGAGCGTGGCGGGGAGCGCGCGATCGAGGTTCCCAGGGATCCCGCCGCCCGTGATGTGCGCCATCGCGTGCACCCGCCCGAGCACGGGACGCAGCGCGCCCAAGTACGAGCGGTGCACCGCGAGCATGACGTCGGCCATCGTGCCCCCGCCGCCGGGGAACGCATCGCCCGGCGAGAGGTGGAGCCGCTCATCCAAGATGCGCCGCGCGAGCGAGTATCCGTTGGTGTGGAGGCCGCGGCTCGCGAGCCCGATCAACACGTCGCCGTCCCGAACGCGCTCCGAACCGAGCACGCGCGCTTCCTCGACGATGCCGACGATGAACCCCGCGAGGTCGTAATCGGGAGGCGTGTAGACGCCGGGCATCTCGGCCGTCTCGCCCCCGAGGAGCGTGCATCCGTTCTCGCGGCAACCGGCGGCGACGCCGCGCACCACCGCCTCCACCACCTCGGGGACGAGCGCGCCGAACGCCACGTAGTCCAGGAAGAAGAGCGGCGTCGCCCCCTGCACGAGGATGTCGTTCACGCAGTGATTGACGAGACAGTGGCCCACCGTGTCGTGGCGCCCCGCCTCGATCGCGATCTTGAGCTTGGTGCCCACGCCGTCCGCGCTCGCCACAAGGAGCGGCGCCTGCGCGCCCTCGGGGACGCGGAACATCCCGCCGAAGCCGCCGAACCGGCCGCGCGCGCCGGCGGTGATGGTGCTCTCCACGAGCGCCTTGATCCGCTGCTTCGCGCGGTCCGCGGCGTCGATGTCGACGCCGGCGCCGCGATAGTCGAGCCGCTCGCTCACGCGCCGAGTCCCCGCTCGAAGGCCACGAGATCGTGGAACGCGTCGACGCGCTCGGAGATGTCGCCGGCGGTGACCTCCAGGATGCGCGTGATCGAGAACTTCTCGACGGCGAACGAGCCCATGGCCGAGCCGCACACCACGGCGCGCTTCATGCTCGCCTCGTTCAGGTGGCCGGTGCGCGCGAGATAGCCGAGGAACCCGCCGGCGAACGAATCGCCCGCGCCGGTGGGATCGAACACCGCCTCGAGCGGATACGCCGGCGCGAAGAAGATGCTCGCGTGCGTGAACATGAACGCGCCGTTCTCCCCCTTCTTGATGATCACGTGGCGCGGGCCGCGCCGCATGATCCACCGCGCCGCCTTCACGAGGTTCACCTCCTCCGTGAGCTGCCGCGCCTCGGCGTCGTTCACGGTGAGCACGTCCACGCGCTCGAGGAGCTTGAGGAGATCGGCGCGCCGGCTCTCGATCCAGAAGTTCATCGTGTCGCACGCGACGAGCTTCGGCTTCTCCACTTGGTCCAGCACGTCCATCTGCAGGCGCGGGTCGATGTTGCCGAGGAAGACGAACGGCGCGCCGCGGAACTGCGGCGGGATCTTCGGACGGAAATGCGAGAACACGCCGAGGCGCGTCTCGAGCGTCTCCGCGGTGTTGAGGTCGTGGCGGTAGCGGCCGCGCCAGCGGAAGCTCTCGCCGTCCGCCTTCTCGAGTCCCGCGAGATCGACCCCGCGCGCGGCGAGCGGGGCGAGCTGGTCCACCGGGAAGTCGCTCCCGACCACGCCGACGAGCTGGACCGTCGCGAAGTGGCTCGCCGCGGCGGCGAAGTACGTGGCCGATCCGCCGATCACGTTGTCCGCGCGGCCGAACGGCGTCTCGACCGAATCGAGCGCGACGGAGCCGACGGCGAGGATGGTCACATCCGCTCCGGCGCGGTGATGCCGAGGAGCCCGAGACCGTTGCGGAGCACCGTGCGCGCCGCCTTCGCGAGCACGAGCCGCGCGCGCGTGATGGGCTCGGGCTCGTTCAGCACGTGGTGCTTGTGGTACCAGAGGTGCGTGAGGCGCGCGGCCTCGTGCAGATAGCCGGCCACGCGGTGCGGCTCGAGCGCGGCCGTCGCGCCGGCCACGAGGTCCGGGTAGTCGAGGAGCGCGGCGATGAGCTCCTGCTCCTCGGGCTCGCCGAGCACGCCGAGGTCCACGCCCGCGCCGGTCACGCTCTCCAGCGCGATCTCGCCCACGCGGAAGATCCCCGCCATGCGCGCGTGCGCCATCTGGATGTAGTAGACGGGATTCTCCTCGCTCTGCGTGCGCGCCAGGTCGATGTCGAAGATCAGCTGCGTGTCGGCCTTCCGCATGAGGAAGAAGTAGCGCGTGGCGTCGCGCCCCACTTCATCGATGAGTTCGCGCACCGTCACGATCGCTCCCGAGCGCTTCGAGAACTTCACCTCTTCCCCGCCGCGCATGAGCGTCACCATCTGGTGCAGCACGTACTCGGGATAGCCGGGCGTGATGCCGATGCCCAGCGCCTGCAACCCGGCGCGCACGCGCGTGACCGTGCTGTGGTGGTCCGCCCCCTGCACGTCGATCGCGCGCCGGAACCCGCGGCGCCACTTCGTGACGTGGTACGCGACGTCCGGCACGAAATACGTGTACGTGCCGTCCTGCTTCCGCATCACGCGATCCTTGTCGTCGCCGAAATCGGTGGTGCGGAGCCAGAGCGCGCCGTCCTGCTCGAACGTGTGGCCGCCGGCGACGAGCCCCTTCACGGTCTCGTCCACCTGGCCGCCCGAGTACAGCGAGCTCTCGAGGAAGTACGTGTCGAAGCGCACGCCGAAGGCCTGCAGGTCGAGATCCTGCTCCTTCCGCAGCTCGGCGACCGCGAAGCGCGTGACGGCATCGACGTCCGCCGCGCCCGCATCGCCGGGGTGCTCGGATGCGTAGCGCTCGGCGAGCTCCGCGATGTACTCGCCGTGGTAGCCCCCTTCGGGCATCGCGGCGTCGCGCCCCGCGCGCTGCGCGAGCCGCGCCTGCACGCTCGCGCCGAGGTTGGCGATCTGCGCGCCGGCGTCGTTGTAGTAGTACTCGCGCGACACCTTCCATCCCGCATTCTCCAGGAGCCGCGCGATCGCATCGCCGAGCGCGGCCTGGCGGCCGTGCCCCACGTGCAGCGGCCCCGTGGGATTCGCGGAGACGAACTCGACGTTCACCGGCAGGTCGTTCCCGCCGCGCGTCGCGCCGTACGCGTCGCCCGCCGCGAGCACGGCGCGCAGCGCCTCGGCGCTCGCCGCGGGCGCGAGATGGAAATTGATGAACCCGGGCCCGGCGATCTCGATCTTCGCGATCCCCGCGGCCTGCAGGTCGAGCGCGGCGACGAGCGCGTCGGCGAGCTCGCGCGGCTTCTTCCGCAGGGGCTTGGCGAGCGTCATCGCGAGGTTCGTGGACCAGTGTCCGTGCGAGGCCTCGCGCGGCCGCTCCATCACGGGGTCGAGCGGTTCGGGCGCGCCGAGCGCACGCGCCGCGCGCACGAGCGCGGCGTGGATCGTGTCGCGAGGGGTCATTCCCCGCCCTTCGGCTTCGGCGCCGGCGCGTCCGCTTTGGGCGCGGCCGTCGGTGCGTCGCTCTTCTTCTCCGTGGAGGGCGCCTCGGGCTTCCCCTTGCCGTCCTTGCCGTAGTCGGTGATGTAGAACCCCGAGCCCTTGAAGACGAGTCCGGCGCCCGAGATCAAGCGCGTGGCCGGTTCGCCGCACTGCGGGCACGCAGGGGCGGACTCGGCGTCGCTGATCTTGCGGACGAACCGTTCGAACCGGTGTCCGCGCGGGCACGCGTACTCGTACGTCGGCATGACGAGATGGGAGAGGGCGGCGGACAACGTAAGCTAGAGGGACGGAGAGGCCGGCTCAAGCGAGCCGCGGCGCGGCGAGAGGACGGGCGAGTGGACCGTGGGGACGGCCGTTCAGGAAGACGTCGCCTTCACACCGGACGGTAGGTCCCCCACGCCGCCGCGAACGCGTCCGAGATCTCGCCCAGGGTGACGCGCGCGCGCACCGCGTCGATGATCAGCGGCATGAGCGGCGGGCGCTCCTCCGCCGGCCGCGCCGCCGCGTCGCGGAGCGCGCGCGTGGCCGCGCCGGCGCGCGCCGCGTCGCGCTTCGCCCGCACCGCGCGCACGCGTTCCACCTGCGCCCGCGCGAGCGCGGAGAAATCGGGGGCCGGGATCACCGGCGGCGCGTTGCCATCGTCGAAGCGGTTGACGCCGACCACCACCGCCTCGCCGCGCTCGACGCGCTGCTGGTACTCGTACGCGCTGCGCGCGATCTCCTCCTGGAAGAAGCCCGCCGCGATCGCGCGCTCGGCGCCCCCCAACGTGTCCACGTGCCGCACGAGCGCGAGCGCCTGCGTCTCGAGCGCGTTCGTGAGGTGCTCCACGTAATAGCTCCCCGCGAGGGGATCGGCGGTGGCGGTCACGCCGCTCTCGAAGGCGATCACCTGTTGCGTGCGCAGCGCCAGCGTGGCGGCCTCCGCCGTGGGCAGTGCGAGCGCTTCGTCGTACCCGTTGGTGTGCAGCGACTGCGTGCCGCCGAGCGTCGCGGCGAGCGTCTGCACCGCCACACGCACCACGTTGTTCAGCGGCTGCTGCGCCGTGAGGGTGACGCCCCCGGTCTGCGTGTGGAAGCGGAGGCGTGCGCTCGCGTCCGATGCGGCGAAGCGCTCGCGCATGAGGCGCGCGTAGAGGCGGCGCGCGGCGCGGAACTTGGCCGCCTCCTCGAATAGGTCGTTGTGCGCCGCGAAGAAGAACGAGACGCGCGGCGCGAAGGCATCGATGGCCAGCCCCGCGCGCACCGCGCGCGCCAGATACTCGATCGCGTTCGCGAAGGTGAACGCGAGCTCCTGCACCGCCGTCGCTCCGGCCTCGCGGATGTGGTAGCCGCTGATCGAGATGGGATTCCACTGCGGTACTTCGGCGGCGCAGAAGCGGAAGGTCTCGGTGATGAGGTCGAGGCTCGGCGCGGCGGGATAGATGTAGGTGCCGCGCGCGATATACTCCTTCAGGATGTCGTTCTGGATCGTGCCGCTGAGCGCCGCGCGCGCGATGCCGCGCTCCTCCGCCGCCACGATGTACATCGCGAGGAGCGTGGACGCCGTCGCGTTGATCGTCATGGAGGTCGAGACCCGCTCGAGGGGGAGCCCCTCGAGGAGCGCGTGCATGTCCTCCACGCTGTCGATCGCGACGCCCACGCGCCCCACCTCGCCGAGCGCGCGCGGCGAGTCGGAGTCGATCCCCATCTGAGTCGGGAGGTCGAACGCGACGGAGAGTCCCGTCTGGCCCGCGGCGAGGAGATGCTTGAAGCGCGCGTTCGTCTCCGCGGCGGTGCCGAACCCCGCGTACTGGCGCATGGTCCAGAGACGTCCGCGGTACATCGAGGCCTGCACGCCGCGCGTGAACGGGAACTGCCCCGGGTCCGCGAGATCGCGCGCGTAATCGGTGGCGCCGTCCGCCGGCCGCACGATGGGCGGCACGGGGATCCCGGAGGGGGTGCGGACGTCGTCCGCCAAACTACTTGGCGCCGAGCGCCGCGGTGGCGAGCTCGACCTCGTCTTTGCTGCCGATGTAGAGCGGCGTGCGCTGGTGCAGCTCCGAGGGGGAGACGTCGAGGATGCGCGTGCGGCCGTCGGTGGCCGCGCCCCCCGCCTGCTCGACGATGAACGCGAGCGGATTCGCCTCGTAGAGGAGCCGCAGCTTCCCCTTCGGACTCTTGGAGTTCGCCGGGTACGCGAACACGCCGCCGCCGAGGAGGTTGCGGTGGAAATCCGCGACGAGGCTCCCGACGTAGCGCACGCTGAGCGCCTTGTGGTCGCCATCCAGCCCGCGATACCGGCGCATGAGCGCGCGCACGTTCGGCTCCCAGAGCGGCTCGTACGAATCGTTCACCGACAGGTAGCGCCCGGACCGCGGGATCTTGATGTCGGGGTGCGAGAGGAGGAACTCCCCGATGGAGGGATCGAGCGTGAAGCCGTGCGCGCCCTGGCCCGTGGTGTAGACGAGCATCGTGCTCGAGCCGTAGATCACGTAGCCGGCCGCCACCTGCTTGCGCCCCGGCTGCAGGAAGTCCTTGAGCTCGCCCCGCGGGCCGCGCGTGGTCTTCTTGACCACGGAGAAGATCGTGCCCACGGGCACGTTCACGTCGATGTTCGACGAGCCGTCGAGCGGATCGAACATCAGCACGTACTTCCCGAGCCTGAAGCCTTCGGGGATCGGGATCGGCTCGGCCTCCTCCTCGCTCGCCATCGCGCAGAGGCGGCCGCCGTGGTCCATCGCCTTCACCACGATCTCGTTCGCGATCACGTCGAGCTTCTGCTGCTCCTCTCCCTGCACGTTCTCGGTGCCGGCGGAGCCGAGGATGTCGATGACCCCGGCCATGCGGACCTTGGTCGCGATCATCTTGGCGGCGAGCGCGAGGTCCACGAGGATCCCCGAGAGCTCGCCGGTCGCCTCGGGATAGAGTCGTTCCTGCTCGATGACGTAGCGCTCGATCGTGACGACCGAGGTGGGCGTGTTGGTGACCACGAGTGCACTCCTGGACGCGGACGGCGGGGGCACGTTGATCGGCGCCGGAGGAATACTCGGCGACGCGCGAGCGCGGGGCAAGGGCGCGGCGCGCTACGGCGCGTCGCGCACGCGCCAGCGCGCGTCGCCGGCGTCGACGTCCAAGTGGGTGCCGTCGGATCGCACGACGATGGAGCCCGCGAGATCGGTGCGCAGCACCGCGGCCCCCGCGCGCGTGAGCGCCTCGAGCACCTCGCGGTCCGGGTGGCCGTACATGTTCCCCGCGCCCACGGAGATCACCGCGAGGCGAGGCCGCACGGTGGCGAGGAACGCGTCGGTGCTGCTCGTCCGGCTCCCGTGATGCCCCACCTTGAGCACGTCGGCGCGCAGCGCCGCGGGGTCGCGCGCCATGAGCCGCTCCTCTTCGCCGTGTTCGGCGTCTCCCATGAGGAGGAAGCGCGTGGTGCCATAATCGACGCGGGTGACCACGCTCGCGGCGTTCGGATCGCGGAGCTGGACGGTCCACGCGGAATCGGGGGCGAGGACGTGGAGCACCACGCCATCCACGAGCAGGGAATCCCCGGGGTGCGCGCGATGCCAGGGCACGCCATCGCTATCGGCGGCGAGGAGCGACGCGAGATACGGCTCGGAGGTGCCGGCGAACGCGCCGTCCCAGTAGTCGCGCGGATGCATCGCGCGGAAGACGCTCGCCGCGCCGCCCACGTGATCGGCGTGCGGATGCGTGAGCACGAAGAGCGCGATCGCTCCGCCGTAGCGGCGCAGATAGGGGATGACGGTGGCGCGCCCCGCGTCGCCGCCCGGCCACGTGCGGCCGGCGTCGGTGAGGATCCAGCGTCCGCGGGGCGTGCGGATCGCGATCGCGTCCCCCTGCCCCACGTCGATCACGTGCAGCTCCATGCCGTGCGGCGCGAACAGCACGTCGGGGAGCCAGAGCGCCGCCGCGAGCGCGCCGAGCGCCACCGCGAGCGGGCGCGCCGGGAACCAGCTCACGCACGCCACCAGGAGCGCGAGCGCGGCCACGCCGCAGAGCGCGGCGGTGGCGAGCGACGGCGCCACGGTGAGCGCCGCGCCCGGCACCGCGCCGCCGGCCCGCGCGATCCACGTGAACGCGGCCAGCACGGGGTGCGCGGCGTCCGCCACGAAGCGCGCCGCCGCGGGGAACGGCGCGAGCGCCAGCGCCAGGAAGAGCATCGGCTGCAGGAGCGCGACCACCGGCGTGGCGACGACATTGGTGACGGGGGCGATGAGGCTCACGCGGCCGAACCACCACGCCACGAGTGGCGCGCTCACGAGCGTGGCGAGCGTCGACGCGACGGCCACCGCCGCCACTCCCGCGCGCCATCCCCGCAGCCGCGGCGCGATCCAGCGCTTGGTCACCGCCCCCGCCGCGATCAAGCTCGCCATCCCGAGCACGCTCAGTTGGTACCCGAGGTCGAGGACGGTGCGCGGATCGAACAGCGGCGCGAGCGCGCCGAGCGCGAGCACGCCCCACGCGGAGAGCGGACGCTGAAGGATCTTCGCCAGCGCGCCGGCCGCGAGCATCACTCCCGACCGCAGCGCGGGCGGGGGCGCGCCGATGAGCGCGAGGTAGCCCGCGACCACGAGCATCGTCGCGAGGCTCGCGGCAGCCGGCCGCAAGCGCAGCGCGAGGAAGAGGAGACGCACGGCCGCCGCGATGATCGCTACGTGCAGCCCGGAGATCGAGAGCATGTGCACGATCCCCGCGGCGGCGAAGCGGTCGCGCAGCGCGGGATCGATCGCGCGCTGGTCGGCGATGAGCAGCGCGCGCACCAGGGGCGCGTCGGCGCCGAAGAGCGTGTCGATTCGCGCCCCCGCCGCCGCCCGCAGCGCGAGGAGCGCCGAGCCGCCGCCCGCCGGGGCGAGCTCGGCATGCGCGATGCGGAGCGCGCGCGGGGCGAGGCTCGCGTCGCCGTGCACGAGCACGGCATCGCCCGCGCGCGCCACACCGCGCGTCACGCTCATCGTGGCGCGCGAGCGGCAGGCGCCGTCGGCGATCTCGCCCGACACGTACGCGCCCGGCGCGGCGCTTTCGTCGAGCACCATGCGCCAGGCGCCGGCGTCCACGAGGCGCGCCCGGCACGCGGCGCGGTGGAGGTCATCCGCGCGGGCGAGGAGGAGCCCCGACGCCAGCATCGCGGCGACGCCGAGCCATTGGCGGCGCGCCCGCGCGAGCCCCGCCGCCGCGCACGCGACGGCGAGCGTGGCGCCGAGCCCGGCGCCGCCGGCGAAGGCGGACAGCAGCCCGGCGATGAGCGCGGCCACGCTCCATGCGATGAGCGGCATGCCCGCAGTGGTACGCGCGCATGCCGCTCCGTCCCGCATCGGAATCGCGCGGGCGCGCCCCGATCACTCCAGCGTCCGTCCCTCCCGGGCGTGGCGCGGATTCGACGCGACCACGCGGATGGCCTCGATCACCGTCACCGCGAGCGACGCGCGCGTCGCCTCGCGTTGCAGGTCCACCGAGACGAGCGTGCGCCCCGGGTTCTCCTCCACGGTGTAGCGCGGCGCCAGGTGATTGAGGGCGAAGGTGACGATGTCGGCCCGGCAACGCTCGCACCGGCAGGCGTCAGGGAAGTTCGCGATCAGCTCGCCGTAGAGCTCGCGGATCGCCCCCTCGAGGAGGTTCCTCATCCGGCCATCGGGAGCGACGCGCGCGCCGCCACCGGCACGCCCGTGAAGGTGGATCCGGTGGTCCCGGTGAGCTCCACCGTGCCGTACGTGCCGATGCGCGAGGCGTCGCCGCTCACGAGCACGGTGCGATGGTGCCGCGTGCGCCCTTGCAGGAGCCCGCCGCGGCGCGCGCCCTTCTCGATCAGCACCTCGTGGCGCGTGCCGAGGAGCGAGAGGTTCTTCGCGCGCGTGATGCCCCGCTGCGCCGCGATGAGCCGCTCGAGCCGGTCGCTCGCGACCTCGTCCGGCACGGTGAGCTCGGCGGGGAGCCGCGTGGCGGGGGTGCCCTCGCGCGCGGAGAACTTGAACGTGTACGCGTCCTCGAAGCCGAGCGCTTCCACGGCGGAGAGCGTGTCGGCGAAGTCGGCCTCCGTCTCGCCGGGGAAGCCGACGATCACGTCCGTGGTGAGCGCGACGCCCGGGATCGCCGCGCGGATGCGCGCGGCGCAGGCGAAGTACTCCTCGCGGGAGTACCGGCGGAGCATGCGCTTGAGCGTGCGCGTGCTCCCCGACTGCATGGGGAGGTGCACGTGCTCGCACACCGCGGGGGTCTCCGCCATCGCGGTGAGCACCGCGTCGGAGAAGTCGTTCGGATGCGGGCTCGTGAAGCGCAGGCGCTTGATGCCCGGCACCGCGCCCACGGCCCGCAGGAGCGCCCCGAAATCGTGCGCGCCGTCGTGGTACGAGTTCACGGTCTGTCCGAGGAGGGTGATCTCGGTGATCCCGCGCGCCGCGATCTCGTGCGCCTCGCGCACCACATCCCGCAGCTGGCGGCTGCGCTCGGCGCCGCGCGTGGCCGGCACGATGCAGTAGGTGCACTTGTAGTCGCAGCCTCGCTGCACCGGCACCCACGCCCGCACGCCGTCGAAGCGCCGCGCCGGGACGTCCTCGTAGTGCTCCTCGAGGTCGAAATCGACGACGGCGGCCCGGCGCCCGTCGCGCGCGCCCGCGATCAGCGCGGGGAGCTCGCGATACCCGTCGGGGCCGATCACGAGGTCCACGTGCGGCGCCCGCTCGAGCAGCACCGGGCCCAGGCGCTGCGCCATGCAGCCCGTGATGCCGAGCACGGTGTCCTCGCGCAGATGCCGCTTGAGCTCGCCGATGCGCCCGAGCACGCGCTGTTCCGCATGGTCCCGGATCGCGCAGGTGTTCACGAGGATCACATCCGCGCCTTCGGGCCCGTCCACGGGGGTGAAGCCATGCGCCGCGAGCCGGCCGAGCATCAGCTCGGAGTCGCTCACGTTCATCTGGCATCCGTACGTCTCGATGTAGACGGTGCCGCCGGCGCTGGGCATGCCGGAAGCTAGCGGCCCTCGGCGCGCGCGAACAGACGGCGGCGGGCCACGCCGCGCGGCGCCACTACGGCGCCCCCACCGGAAGCGTCAGATGGAAGCGGCTCCCGCGCTCTCCGCCGCTCTGCACCCAGATGCGGCCGCCGTGCGCCTCCACGGCGAGCTTGCAGAAGGCGAGCCCGAGTCCCGAGCTCCGCGTGCGCGGCAGGTCGGGCTGCTTCACGCGCTCGAACTTGCGGAAGATCACCTCGTGGAACTCCGGCGGGATGCCCGGCCCATCGTCCGCCACGGTGAACATCACGCCCCCCGCCGGCTCGCGCTGGGCGCTCAGTGCGATCGCGACGCGGTCGCCGGCGTGCGTGAGGGCGTTCTGGATGAGGTTGCCGAACACGCGCTTCAGGAGCGCGGGATCCGCGTGGAACACGGGCGCGTCATCCGCGGCCTGGGCGGTGACCGTCGCCCCCGCCTGGAGGAAACGCGCCTCCCACTCGTGCGCGATCTCCGTGAGCACCGCGCCGGGGGCGAGCGGGCGCTTCTCGAGCACGATCTGCGCCTCCTCCATGCGCGCCACCTCGAGGAGGTCCTCGATGAGCGCGAGCAGCTCCTCCGCCTTGGCCTCGGCGTCGCCGAGCGCGCGGCGCTGCGGATCGGAGATCGGCCCGAAGTCGAGGTCGAGCACCATCTCGAGCGACGCGAGCACCCCCGCGAGCGGCGTCTTGAGATCGTGCACGATCATCTTCATGAGGTCGTCGCGCACCTTCTCGAGCTCGCGGAGCTTGCGGAAGCTCTCCTCGAGCGCCTCGGTGGCGAACTTGAGACGCAGGAGCGAGCGCACGCGCGCACTGAGCACCTGGCGATTGTGCGGCTTCGTGAGGAAGTCGTCCCCGCCGGCCTCGATCGCCTGGACGCGGTCGCTCATGTCGTTGAGCGCCGTCACGAAGATCACCGGGATGCGCGCGGTGCGCTGGTCGCGCTTGAGCCGCCGGCAGACCTCGAAGCCGGTGTCACGCGCATCGCATCCCAGGTCGCCGGGAGGCATCGAGACGTCCAGGATGCAGAGATCGGGGAGCCGATCGCGGCACGCGGCGAGCGCGGCGGGGCCGTCCCCCACCGCGAGCACGCGGTACCCGAGCGTGCGGAGTTGCTCCTCCAGCGCGGCGACGTTCGCCGGCACGTCGTCGGCGACCAGGATCAGCGGCGACCGCTCCGCGGGAGCGGTCATGCGGTCAGGGCCGGACGAGCACTCCGACGCTCAAGATCCACGCGGATTCCTTCGCGTCCAACGTCGGCGCCGAGCGTTTCGCGCGGATGAGCCCGAAGTCGAACCGCCCGCGCCCACGCGCCACCGGGATCCCCACCCCGGCGGAGAACGCGTTCTCCGTGACCGTCTGCGAGTCCGCCTGGAACGGCAGCGTGCGGCGGCGCAGGCCGACGCGCAGCGGGAGATCGGCGCCCCCCATCTGCGCGATGCGGATCTCGGCCCCGATGCCGTAGTCCCAGGAGTCCACGGCCTTGATCGCGCTCTGCGCCAGCCCGTTCATGTTCGACCATTCCGTCCACTCCCCGTCCGCCGCGAGCGTGACACCGGTGATCCCCGCGAAGACGAGCGAAGCGCCCGCGCGTGACGGGACCCGGGCGCTCGCCACGAGCGTGTCGTTGCGCCGCGCATGCAGGATCCCGCCGTACTGCCCCGAGAGGGCGAGCGCGAGGGGCGCGATGGGGCTCCACTCCAACCCGGCGCTCGCCGCTGTCCCCGAACCGTTCACCACGGTGATCTGCTGGAAGGTGGAGTATCCCGTGTCCGCGAACAGCTCCGTGATGACGAGCGACGATTGCCCCGTGATGAAGTGCGCGCCCAGTCCCACGCGCAGCGCGTTCGTGAGCCGCCACCCCGCGGCGAGGCGCATGTTCGAGAGGGAGCCCACGCTCCCGAACTTCTGCGTGTACGCGATGCTGTCGCCGCCCACGAGCGGGTAGTAGCCGTAGTTCTGCGTCCCCCACGTGCGGTCGAGCACGTTCGAGAACGAGAGCCCGAACACCCAGTCGGGGCCGGAGTGCAGCGCCGCCGCGAAGAGGGGGAATCGGATCACCGTCGATTGGTCCGTGCTGCCGTTCACCTCGACGTTGCGGAACTCGGGTCCGAACTGCCCGTAGATGCCGGAGGGGCCCCAGGTCGTGAGCGCGGCGGGATTGAGCGCCGAGACCGGATCGATCTCGCCGATGGATCCGCCGAGCGTGAGCGCGCGGGTGGAGAGCGGGCCGGCGGGATACCCGTATCCCTGCGTGCTGAGCGTGCCCTGGGCGCGCACCGCGGCCGCGGCGCAGAGGAGCGCGGCGGCGATCGAGAGGGAGCGCGTCACGGGAGTCCGATGATCGAATGCGGGACGTAGCTCACGTGCACGCGCGGGCGCTGCGCCGGCGCGGCGGAGGTGCCATAGAACAACACCCGCCGCGGCTCGATCCCTTCTTGCGTCAGCGCGTAGACGAGTCCGCGTTGGACCTTGCTCCCCTCCGGTTTCCAATACGAGTTGAAGAGGTTCGCCAACGGGTAGACGAAGCGCAGCGTGTCGGTGCCGGCGCCCTCCGGGCGCAACGTCGAGTCGTCGGGGATGGGGACGGCGGTCACGTCGCCCACGAGGAGCGCCAACTTCTGGATATCGGTCACCCCCGGCGCGGCGACGAGCGCGTAAGGATGCGCCACGATGGAGTCGCCATCGGGGGCCGTGCTGTCCCACGCGAACTGCGGATCCGGCATCTGCGAGAGCTCGAGGTTCGCTTTCACCACCGTGGTGCTCGAATCGATGAGCCACGACGGGAACTTGAAGACCACGAGCATCCGGTCCTGCGCGAGACCGCCCAGGCCGATCATCCCCGGCGGGACGGGATCCGAGCCGCGGAAGATCATCTGGTAGTTGCCCATCGCCGCGATCGCCGGACCGTACGGCGTGGCGCGCGCGTTCACCGCGACCGCGGAGATCGTGTGGAAGGTGTCCGCCACGCCGAAGTAGTGCAGGATGGGCGCCTCGCCGGCGAACTGCCGGACGATGCTCGCGTTCGCCGACGTGACGACCACGCGCGCGCCGTGCGCGCTCGACACCGTCACGCCGAGCCAGACCTTCGCCCCCGTCCGCACCGCGTTCCCGAGGAACGCCGTGTCGATCGGGATCTTGATGGTCTGGTTGTTCGACGCGTTGATCGTGTCGCGCGTGATCGTGAGCGAGCCCACCTCGGTGCCGTAGAAGCGCGCGTGCACCGCGGCGGTGTCGAGGTCGGGAGCGTTCACATAGACGTCCCATACATGGAACGTGATGGAGGAGTCCTTCACGTAGAGGCTCTCCTGCCCGAGCGGCGGCAGGTTGTAGTAGATCTCCAGCGTCGCGGAGTCCACGGCGGAGATCGGGATCGGCGGCTGCGTCGTGTCCGAGAGGATCTCCACGCGGGTCATCGAGTCGAACCGGTAGACCCCTCCCGACACGATCGAATCGCCCGCCTGCGTGTACGCGGCGAGGAGCACGGTCTGCAGGTTGCCGAGCGGCGGCGAGCCGGGCACCGTGACGATCGTGTCGATCACATCCGACGCGAGGAAGACGGTGTCCTTGAAGCCGAGGTTCTGCTCTGCGCAGAGGCTCGGGCAGGCGTTCCCCCCGTTCAACTTCTCCTGGCACGAGCCGGCCACGAGCGCAGCGGCGGCCAGGGCCGCGAGGGTCCTACTGTGCTTCAGCAAGGATCGGACTCCGAACCTTCGGGATGATCGAGGCGAGCCGCGGATGGCGCCCGTTCACGCGCGCCCCAGCGAGGCGGCGGTGAAGGGATGCGGCAAGAGGACGGCGAGCGGCCAGCGCGATTCCGCGCCGGCCACGGTGTAGCTGATGATCTCGAGCTCGGGACTCAACTCGGCGAGCACCTGACGGCAGACGCCGCAGGGCGGTGTGGGCGACGCCGCTTCGGTGACGATCACGATGCGCGTGAATTGCCGCGACCCTCCCGCGACGGCGGCGGCCACGGCGCCGCGCTCGGCGCAGATCCCCGCCGGCGAGCTCGCGTTCTCCACGTTGCAGCCCGCGAACACGGTCCCGTCGCGCGTTTCGAGCGCGGCGCCCACGCGGAAGTTCGAGTACGGCGCGTGCGCGCGGCGCATGGCCGCGGTGGCCGTCTCGCGCAGCCGCTCCATGCCGGACGCGGCGGTCACGCGCTCACCAACGCGCGCGCGAACGACGTGCCCGCCCCTCGGAACGCGAGACCGAACAGCTCCGCGACCGTCGCGCCGAGGTCCGCGAACGTCGCGCGCTCGCCGAGCGCGACCGCCTGCACGCGCGGCCCGAGCGCCAAGAGCGGCACGCGCTCGCGCGCATGGTCCGTGCTCGGCGTGGTCGGATCGTTCCCGTGGTCGGCGGTCAAGAAGAGCACATCATCCTCACGAAGCAGCTGCTCGAGTGACGGGAGGGCACGATCGAAGGCGCGAAGTCCCTGATGGAACCCCGCGACATCGTTCCGGTGCCCCCAAAGCTGGTCGAAATCTACAAGGTTGGCGAACAGGAACCCACTGGGCATGGATCGCAGCGCTTCCGCGATGGCGGCGACGCCCTCCGCGTTGTTCGCCGTATGGCGGGCGGTGATCGCGCGCCCCGCGAAGAGGTCGTCCACCTTCCCCACCCCGACACGCGCGATCCCCGCCGCGGCGAGCGCGTCGAGGAGCGTCTCCGCCGGGGGCTGGATGGAGAAGTCGCGGCGGTTCGCCGTGCGGGTATAGGCGCCGGCCGTCCCCACGAACGGGCGCGCGATCACGCGCGACACGTCGTGCGGCGGCACGAGCATCGCGCGCGCCGTCTCGCACGCGCGGTAGAGCTCGGCCAGAGGTACGACGCGCTCGTGCGCGGCCACCTGGAAGACGGAATCGGCGCTCGTGTACACGATCCACGCGCCGGTGCGCTCATGCTCGGCGCCGAAGCGCACGATGATCTCCGTGCCGCTCGCCGCGACGTTGCCGAGCGTCGCGCGCCCCGTGCGCCGGGAGAACTCGGCGAGCAGCTCGGCGGGGAAACCCTTCGGATACGTCGGGAAGGGACGCGCGAGCGCGACCCCCGCGATCTCCCAGTGCCCGGTGGTGCTGTCCTTCCCCGCCGAGCGCGGGCGCATCGCCCCCCAGGCGCCGCGCGGATGCGCTGCGGCGGGGACGCCGGCGAGCGGCGCGATGTTCCCGAGGCCCGCTTCCGCCAGATTCGGGAGATCGAGCCCGCCCACCGCGCGCGCGATGTTGCCGAGCGTGTCGCTGCCCACGTCGCCGTACTGCGCCGCGTCGGGGGCCGCGCCGATCCCGACGCCGTCGAGCACGATCACCGCGATTCGCCGCGTCACGTTCCCTCGCGATAGATGTGCTCGAGGCGGAGGCCGAAGCCGGTGAGGAGCTCGTACGGCGAGAGGGCGGCGACGGCGGCGGCGCCGTTCGCGGTGATCGTCTCTCGGCCGTCGCGCCCGACGAACGTGGCCACGTCGCCCACCTCGCACGGCACGCCGGTCACATCCAGCATCGTCATGTCCATCGTCACGATGCCCGCCACCGGCACGGGCGTGCCGCGCACGAGCGCGACACCCTTGTTCGAGAACGCGCGGCGGTATCCGTCGGCGTAGCCGATGGCGGCGGTCGCGATGCGCGACTCGCGCCGCGCGCGGAACTCGGCGTCGTAGCTCACCGAGTCGCCGGCGGCCACCGTGCGCACCGCGACGATGCGCGCGCGCACGCTCGCGACCGGCTCGGGGGTGACACGCGCCCCCGCGGCGCTCCCGGCGCCGTAGAGGAAGATCCCGGGGCGTGCCAGGTCCCACGGCGACTCGTCGCGCCGCGCGAGCGCCGCGGAGTTCTCGGCGTGCACGAAGCGCGGGCGCGCGGGGAGCGCGGCCAGCGCCTCGCGGAACCGGGACTCTTGCTCCTCGAGCGAGCCGTCGTCGCGTTCCGCCGCCAGGAACTGCGTGAACGCGCCCTGGGGCGGACAGCGCGTGAGCGCCTCCGAGAGGCCATCCACCTCGGTCCACCGGACGCCGCTGCGCGCCATCCCGGTGTCGATCTCGAGGTGCCACGCGCCGGCCCCCTGCGCGTGCCACTCGAGGATCTCCTGCGGCCGGCCGAAGGTGGGCGTGAGCCGCGCCGCGCGCGCTTCCGAGAGCTCGCTCCCCCACGCGGGGGTGAACACGACGACGGGGCGATCGATCCCTGCGTCGCGCAGCGCGCGTCCCTCGCTCACGGTGGCGACGCCGAAGCCCCACGGGCTGGCGCGCTCGAGCGCGCGCGCCACGGGCACCAACCCGAGGCCGTACGCGTTGCCCTTGATCATCGGGAGGAGCGGCGTGCCGCGCGCCGCCATCGCGGCCGTATTGCGCAGCAACGCGCCGAGGTCGACCTCGACCCAGGCGCGTGTCAGGTGCGAGTGCATTGACTCGTCATCGTGCGGTCGGGTAGAGTATACCGGCCGCGGAGGGGCGATGCAAGAAGATCCGACGTTCGACGACGCGCTCGCGATGATGCGCGACCTGCGCGCGCGATGCGACTGGGACCGCGCGCAGACGCATGATTCCTTGCGCCCGTACCTGCTGGAGGAAGCGCACGAGCTCGACGACGCGATCCGCGCCGGCGACGCCGGCCCCATGCGCGACGAGCTCGGCGACATGCTGCTGCAGGTGCTCTTCCACGCGGTGATCGCGGAGGAGGCGGGAGAATTCAAGGCGCGCGACGTGCCGAAGGCGCTCATCGCGAAGATGATCCGGCGGCATCCCCACCTGTTCGGCGACGCGCCGCGCGAGCCGTGGGAGAAGATGAAGTCGCGCTCGCGCGCGTCGCTCGAAGAAGGTCTGCCCGCGGGGCTCCCCTCGCTGCATCGCGCGCACCGCCTGCAGGAGCGCGCGGCGGGGGTGGGATTCGACTGGCCCGATGTGGAAGGCCCCGCGCGGAAGGTGGAAGAGGAATTGGCGGAGGTGCGCGAGCATCTGGACGCGCGCGCCCCGACGCCCGCCGGCGCCGTGGACGCCGTGCCGGCGCGCGATGCGGCGCAGGTGGCGCTCGAAGCCGAGCTCGGCGATCTGCTCTTCGCGGTGGTGAACCTGTGCCGGCGCGCGGGCGTGCACGCGGCGATCGCGCTCGACAAGGCGAACGCGAAGTTCGTGCGCCGCTTCGCCGCGATGGAAGCGCTGGCGAAGCAGCGCGGCATCCCGATGGGGAGCGCCTCCCTCGCCGAGCTCGACGCGCTCTGGGACGAGGTGAAGCGCGGCGAGTGAGCGCTAGGGCGTGAGGCGGTTCATCATCCGCGGGAAGGCGATCGTCTCCCGCAGGTGCGGGAGCCCGCAGATCCAGCTCACCGTGCGCTCGAGCCCCAGCCCGAATCCGGCGTGCGTGAAGGTGCCGTACTTGCGAAGGTCGAGGTACCAGCCGTACGAGTCCAGCGGAAGTCCCTCCGCCTTGATGCGCGCGACGAGCTTGTCGTAGTCGTCCTCGCGCTGGCTCCCGCCGATGATCTCGCCGTAGCCCTCGGGCGCGAGCAGATCGCTGCACAGCACGGTGCGCGGGTCCGCCGGGTTCTCCTTCATGTAGAAGGCCTTGGCTTCCTTCGGATAATTGAACACGAACACCGGCTTGTCGTAGTCGGCCACGATGAGCGCCTCATCCTCCGCGCCCAGGTCCTCTCCCCACACGGTGGCGCTCCCCTTCTTCTGCACGAGGGTGATGGCGTCGCCGTAGTTCAGGCGCGGGAACGGGGCCACGATCTTCGCGAGCGGCGCCGTGTCGCGCTCGAGCTCCGCGAGCTCGGCGGCGCACTTGGCGAGCGCGCGCTGCACGAGATAGCTCACGAATTCCTCTTGCAGCTGCATGTTCGCGTCGGAGTCGTTCCACGCGACCTCCGGCTCGATCATCCAGAACTCCGTGAGGTGGCGGCGCGTCTTCGACTTCTCGGCGCGGAAGGTGGGGCCGAAGGTGTAGATCTTCCCCCACGCGGCCGCCGCGGCCTCGCCGTACAGTTGTCCCGTCTGCGCGAGGTACGCGTTCCCCTCGTCGAAGTACTCCGTGGCGAAGAGCCCCGAGCGCTCGCCGATCGCCGCGGTGAGGATCGGCGTGTCCACGCGCAGGAAGCCGCGCTCGTAGAAGAAATCGTGGATCCCCTGCTCCACCTCGTTGCGCACGATCGCGATCGCGCGCTGGCGCTTCGCGCGCAGCCACAGGTGGCGGTGGTCGAGCAGATAGTCGATCCCGTGCTCCTTCGGCTGGATCGGATAATCGAGCGGGCTCGCGCCGATGATCTCGAGGGCGCTCACCCCGAGCTCGTAGCCGCCCGGCGCGCGCGCGTCGGCGCGCACCGCGCCCGTGACCGCCATCGACGTCTCGATCGTGAGCGCGCCGAAGCGCTCCCACACGTCGGCGGGGACCTCCGCCTTCGCCACCACGCACTGCAGCAGCCCCGACCCGTCGCGCAGCACGATGAACGCGACCTTCCCCGACGAGCGGAGATGCGTCGCCCAGCCGCGCACGGTCACGGTCTGGCCGGCGTGGCGGCTCAGTTCATCGATGCGGACGAAGGGTGCGGCCATCGCGAGAGCAGGAATCGAAGAGGGAGCGGCAAGCTAACCCGCCCCAGAGCGGACTTCAACGGAATCGTACCCTCATCCCACGCGAAAGAGCTCGATCGCGCGGCGGTAGCGGCGGCCGAGCCGGCGCCGGAGCTCGGCGTGCTCCGGCGCGCGCAGCTCGGGATCGCGGGCGAGCATCTCCGCGGCCGCCGTGGCCGCCGCTGCGTTCAGCGCTTCGTCGCGCATCGGGTCCGCGATCTTGAACGTCGCCTCCCCGTGCTGCGCCTCGCCGAAGAGGTCCCCCATCCCGCGGCGGCGCAGGTCCTCGCGCGCGATCTCGAACCCATCATCGGTCTCGACGAAGACGCGCAGCCGCTCGTACGCCTCGGGGCCCACATCTCCCAGGAGGATGCACCAGCTCGCGTCGGCGCCGCGCCCCACACGTCCGCGCAATTGATGCAGCTGCGAGAGGCCGAAACGCTCGGGGTGCTCGATGAGCATCACGGTGGCGTTGGGCACGTCGATCCCCACTTCGATCACCGTGGTGGCGACGAGCACGTCGATCGCACCATCGCGGAAGCGGCGCATGGTCTCGTCGCGCTCGGCGGCGGGGATCTTGCCGTGCAGGAGCGCCACACGCCGCGCCTTGAACGCCCCCTCCGCGAGTTGCTTGTACATCGTGGTGGCGGCCTTGAGGTCGCGCGTCTCCGATTCCTCGATCACCGGATAGACCACGTACGCCTGCCTCCCCTTCGCGACCTCCGCGTCCACGAAGGCGAGCACGTCGGCGCGCGACTTGTTGGTGCGCAACGCGGTGCGCACCGGCACGCGCCCCGGCGGGCGCTCGTCGATCGTGCTCACGTCGAGATCGCCGTACACCGTGAGCGCGAGCGAGCGCGGGATCGGCGTGGCGCTCAACAAGAGGACATCGGGGCGCTTCCCCTTCTCGCCGAGCGCGGCGCGCTGCTCCACGCCGAACCGGTGCTGCTCGTCGATGATCGCGAGGCCGAGGCGGCCGAACGCCGTACGCTCCTGCACGAGCGCATGCGTGCCGACGGCGATGAGCGGCGCCGCGCTCGCGAGGCGCGCCCCGGCCTCACGCCGCTCGCGCCACGTGCGCGAGCCCGTCACGAGCTCCGGCCGCACGTCGAGCGGCGCGAGGAGGCGCGTAAACGTGCGCGCATGTTGCTCCGCGAGGAGTTCCGTGGGCGCCATGAACGCGGCCTGCCACCCGTTCTCCACGGCGAGGAGCGCGGCGAAGAGGGCGACGATCGTCTTGCCGCTCCCCACGTCCCCCTGCAGGAGCCGGTGCATGCGGTGGTCGCTGCACATGTCGGCCACGATCTCGCGCGTCACGCGCGTCTGCGCGCTCGTGAGCGCGAAGGGGAGCGCTGCCTTGAGGCGCTTGGTGAGCTCGCGCTTGTTCACGAAACGGATCCCCTCACGCCGCTCGCGCGCGAGCGCCTTCGCGCGCCGCTGCAGCAGCTGCACCGCGAGCAATTCCTCGAAGGCGAGCCGGCTCCGTCCGCGCAGCGCCTTCGCCACGCTCGCGGGGCGATGCACCATGCGCAGCGCGTCGGGGAGCGGCGGCACCCCCGCCGCGCGCAGCACCGGCTCCGGGAGCCACTCGCGCGCGAGCGGGAGGAGCGCGTCGAGATGCTGGTCGATCAACGAGCGGATCTGTTTGAACGAGAGCCCTTCCGTGGCCGGATAGACCGCGAGCACGCGGCCCCCCTTCGTGCCCTCTGCGCCGGCGCCGAGGTTCACGAACTCGCGCGGCGAGAGCTGCCGGCCGTGGAAGAAGCGCACCTGTCCGGTGAGCAGGAGCACGTCGTCCTTCTGGATCACGCGGTCGAGGAAGGGCTGGCCGGGCCATCCCACCTCGATGAGCCCCGACTCGTCGCGCACCACGGCTTGGAACACGCGGAGTCCTTTGCGCGTGGGGAGGATCCCCTTCGAGATCACGGTGCCGATCACCGTCACATCCATCCCCGTCTCGAGGCGCGCGATCGGCGTGACGGTGGTGGCGTCCTCGTAGCGGTGCGGGAGGTGATGCAGGAGATCGTTGGCGGTGCGGATCCCGAGCCGCATCAATTGGTCGGCGCGCACCTCGCCCACGCCCTTGAGGAAGCGGACGCTCGTGTCGAGCGCGAGGGCGGGGCGGGACGACGGCGCGCGCGGCGGCATCACCCCGCGCGCATCAAGCCCGCCGCGTAGGACGCGGCATCGAACGGCACGAGATCCTCGGCCTGCTCGCCGACTCCAACGAACTTCACCGGGACGTCGAGCGCCTCGTGCACCGCGAGCACGATGCCGCCGCGCGCGCTGCCGTCGATCTTGGTCATCACGAGCCCCGTGACCGGCACCGCTTCGGCGAACGCCTTCGCCTGCGCGACGGCGTTCTGCCCGATGGTGGCGTCGAGCACGAGCAGCGTCTCGTGCGGCGCGCCCGGGAGCCGCTTCGACACCACCGTGGCGACCTTCTTGAGCTCCGTCATGAGATCGCGCTGCGTGTGGAGGCGCCCCGCGGTGTCGACGATCACCACGTCCGTGCCGCGCGCGGTGGCCGCCTCGAGTGCCGCGTACGCGACCGCGGCGGGATCGCCCCCCGCGCTCGCGCCGACGAAGTCCACGCCGGCGCGCCGCGCCCACGTCTCGAGCTGCGCGATCGCGCCGGCGCGATAGGTGTCCCCCGCCGCGAGGAGCACGCGCTTCCCTTCCCCGCGGAGCCGCGCCGCGAGCTTCCCGATGGAGGTGGTCTTCCCCGAGCCGTTCACCCCCGCCACGAGGATCACCGTGGGCGGGCGCTCCGCGAAGTGCAGCGCCGGATCGCTCTTCCCCGCGCACAGCGCGTTCGCGATCTCCTCGGCCATCGCCGCGCGGAATTCTTCGTCGGTCTTCACCTCGCCGCGCTTCGCGCGCGCCTCCACCGCGTGCACGAGACGGAGGCTCACCGGCACGCCGAAGTCCGCCTCGAGGAGGAGCATCTCGAGCACCTCCAACGAGCCGGCGATCCGCGAGGGTTGCGCGAGCGCCGCCACATCCAGGCGCGCCACATCGCGCAGCCGCTGCCAGAGGGAGCGGACGGGAAGATCCCCTGCTCGCGGTGCGATGCGCGTCAACGGAGTCCCAGGCGGCGGCGAAGGATCCACTCGGCGCACAGCGCGCCGATCGCGAGAAGATACACCCATCCCACCGAGCGCAGCGGCGGCGCATCGCGTCCGGGGGGCGTGCCGGCCACCACGAGCGGCGCGAGCGACGGCGCGCGCGGAAGCCATTCACGCGATGCGTTCACCACGAGCGTCGCCGCGCCGCCGGACGTGCGTGCGTCGTACACGCCCGGGTCCAAGGGCGGGGTCTCGACGGTGAGCGCCCCCGCCGCGAAGTGCAGCCGCAGCGTGTCCGAGCGCCCACCGCGCGCGGTGAGCACGACCGTCGCGAGCGAATCGGCCTCGCCCCCGCCGCGCCTCCATCGCACGGGCTCCCCGGCGCGCAGCAGCGCCGCGTCGGGCACCGCGGCGCGCGCATCGCGGCGCTCGGCCATGAGCCAGTCGAGGATCGCTCCCCAGAGCGCGTCGTACACCTCGGCGCTCGTCCCGCCGGCGAAGCGCCAGCGCCAGAATCCGTGTGCCCCCGAGACGGCCACGCGCCGCGGGGCGCCGCCCAGCGCGATCGCGGCGCGCGCGTCATAGCGGCGCGCGCGCGCGATCGTGAGCGCGGTCCATTCCCCCACCGGCGCGCGATCGGCGGCGGCGAGCGGCGGCAAGCTGTCCCACGGCGCGCCGGCGAGCGCGCCTTCCACCGGCGACGCGGGGGCCGCCGTCGCGTACCATTCTCCGTCGCTCTCGCGGCCATTCGGCAAGAGCAGGAGCGCGCCGGAGGCGAGCGCGCGCGGTGCGCCGAACAACGCGGTGTCGCCGTGGAGGATCGCGAGCGGCGCGGCGCGCAGCGCGGCGCGCACTTCGCTCTCGGACGCCGCTGCGAGCGTCCCCTCGCGCCGCCATGCGCCGGGCGCCACGCGAAAGTACCCGCGCACCGGGAGGTCGAGCGCGCCGCGCAGCACTGGCACGAGGAAGCGCATCTCCTCGTCGGGCGCGGTCGACGCGAACGTCGCGCCCACCGCGCGCGCGAGCTCGAGCACCACGGTGGCGGTGTCGTTGCGAGGTTCGCGATCACCCGAGGCGCGCACCACGGCGCTCACGAGCACCGCGCCGGCGCGCGCGGGAGCGGCCACCCGGACGCGCACCACGCGCTCATCGCGCGCCGCGAGCGCGCCGAGCGGGCGCTGCGCGAGCGGGCGCCCGTCGGCGAGGAGCGCCAGCGCCGCGGCCGGCACGGGCGCGCCGCCCGCGCGCACGGTCGCGGTCACGTCGATCGTGTCGCCGGCCACCGCGCTGCGGGGCGCCTCGAGCCCCACGACGCCCACGTCCACGGTGGGAGCGCGCGGGATGACCTCGATGCGCGATCCCGCCACGAGCGCACCCATCGCGGGCATGTCGTCGGCCTCGCCATCGGTGATCAGCACGAGCGGCCGTCCCGCCGCGCGCGCCCGCGCCGCGGCGTCGGCCACCCGTGTCGCCGCATCGCTGGGCGCGGCGGGCGCCGGAGCGGCGCGCAGCGAATCCCCCGCGAGCCAGATGGTGTCGGCGCCGCTCGCGCGCGCTCGCGCGAGCGCGGCGCGCCACATCGCGGAGTCTCCGCCGCGCCGCCAACTCGCGGAGACGTCGAGCACCACGAGCGGGCGCGGCGGGCGCCCCGCTCCCGCGGGCGCATCGAGGAGCAGCGCCACCGCGAGCGTGAAGGCGATGGCGCGCAGCGCGATCAGCATCCCGCGCCGCGCGGAGGGCGATCGGCGATAGGCGGCGAACGCGAGCAGGAGGCCGGCGCCCGCCGCGATGAGCCAACGCGTCATCGCCGGAAACTAGTGCGTCGAAGCCGGCGGCGGCGGAGCAGTCGGCACCGGCGGCGCGCCGTCCAAGCGGGCGACGAGCACGGCGCGTTGCCGCGCGAAATCGTCGCGCGACGCGGCGGGGATCTCCGCGCTCTCCGAGTGCGCGAGGGCCTTGCGCGGATCGCGCTGCGCGCCGTTCACGAGCAGCTCGAAGTGCAAGTGCGGCCCCGTGGCGAGCCCCGTCTGCCCCACGTAGGCCACCGTCTGCCCGATGGTCACGGGCTTCCCGGCGCGCACGCCGGCCGCGAAAGCGCGGAGATGCCCGTATCGGCTCACGAAGCCGTTGCGATGCCGGATCTCGAGGAGATTGCCGTAACCCCCGCGCCGGCCGGCGAACACCACGGTGCCGTCGCCGATCGCGCGCATGGGAGTGCCAGCGTCCGCGGCGTAGTCGATCCCCTCGTGCTTGCGCCAGATCTTCAGGATGGGATGGAAGCGCGTGCCGAAACTGCTCGACACCCGACGGAACGAGAGCGGCGCGCGCAGGAACGCGGCGCGCAGCGAGCGGTCGGTGGCGTCGTAGTACTCCACGCGCCCCGCCGCGTCGGCGAAGCGGATGGCCTCGATCGGGCTCCCCGACAGCGTGAAGCGCGCGGCGAGCACGGCCGCGATGCGCTGCGTGCCGGTGGGAGACGTCTCGCGCACCAACAACGCGCGCAGGTCATCCCCCTTCTGCAGCTCGCGGCTCATGTCGACGCGGTACTCGTAGATGTCGGCGAGCGTCCACGCGAGCTGCGTCCGCGCATCCTTCGCGAGCTGCTGCGCGGCGCTGTCGTCGAGCGCCTGATAGAGATTCGCGCGGATCACGCCGTGCACCACGATCGTGTCGGTGGTCCACGGCAGCCGCTCTTCGGCGCCCGTCCAGAGCGTGTCGCCGGTGCGCGCCACGCGCATGAGGCGGTCCACGTCGAGGCGGAACGCGATCTCCCGCGGCACGGAATCGGCGGCGAGCCGCCGCGACGTGACCAGCATCCCCGCCGGCGCCTTCCGCTCACTCACCGCGGGCGCCGCGGCCGCGAGCACGCGCGCCGCGGTGGCGCCGCGCACCCCCGCGCGCGCGAGCACGGCGCTCAGCGTCTCGCCGGCGTGCAGCGTGTCGCTGCGCACGACCCACGCGGATTCCGCCGGTGCGGGACGCACCAACGGCGCGCGGGCGCCCGAGTACCGGACGCCCGCGATGACCGCTGCTGCCACGATCACGGCGGCGGCGGCGAGCGCCCCCGCCTTCTGCGCGCTGGTCAATCCATCTGCCGACGGATGAACGTCGGGATCTCCATGTCGTTCATGTCCGGCTGCTTGTCACCCGACGCCTGCGTACCCGGCAGGGTGGGCCCCGTTCCCGTGGCGCGCCGCGGCTGCTCCATGGGCGGCCGCACCGGCGTCGCCGTGGTGGGACGCGTGCTCGGCCGCTGGAACGGGATCACCGGCGTCGCGGTGCCGCGCGTGGTCTCCGCCGCCTCCATGCTGCGGTCGAAGCCCGTGGCGATCACGGTGACGCGGATCTCTCCCTGCATGGCGGGCTCGTTCACCGCGCCGAAGATGATCTCCGCATCATCGCCCACCGCATCGTGGATGATCTCGTTGATCTGATGCACCTCGCCGAGCGTGAGGTCGGTGCCGCCGGTGATGTTCACGAGCACGCCGGTGGCGCCGGCGATCGAGACGTTGTCGAGGAGCGGGCTCGAGATGGCCTGCTGCGCCGCTTCCATCGCGCGGTTCTCGCCGCGGCCGATCCCCGTGCCCATGAGCGCGGAGCCGCCGTTCGCCATCACGGTGCGCACGTCGGCGAAGTCGACGTTCACGAGCCCCGTCACGCTGATCAGGTTCGCGATGCCTTGCGTGGCGTGCAGGAGCACTTCGTCGGCCTTCTTGAGCGCTTCGCCGAACGGGATCCCCTTCCCCACCACCGCGAGGAGCCGCTCGTTCGGCACGACGATGAGCGTGTCCACATGCTGCCGCATCTCGGCGATGCCCATCTCGGCTTGGCGCATCCGCTTCCGCCCCTCGAACAGGAAGGGCTTGGTGACGATGCCCACCGTGAGCGCCCCCGCTTCCTTGGACATCTCGCAGATGATCGGCGCCGCGCCGGTGCCGGTGCCCCCGCCCATGCCGCACGTCACGAACACGAGGTCCGCCTCGGCGAGCACGCGCGCGACGTCGTCGCGATTCTCCTCGATGGCCTGGCGCCCGATCTCGGGGCGCGCGCCCGCGCCAAGCCCGCGCGTCAGCTTCTTGCCGATCTGCAGCTTGACGTCGGACTTGGAGGAGAGGAGCGCCTGCGCGTCGGTGTTGACGGAGACGAATTCGACGCCCACGAGGTGCTCGTCGATCATGCGATTGACGGCGTTCCCGCCGCCGCCGCCGACGCCCACGACCTTCATGCGGGCGACTTGAGAGCTATTCTCTTCGAATTCGAAGACCATGGCGACCGGCGCTCCGGAAGTGGATAACCGCCACGAACAAGCGGTCTAGGTGGGAAACTTCCCCTTGAACCTAGGACGCCCAAGCTTCGCCAATATAACGCTTTCCGCCTGTCAAGACAGAGGCAAGTGGAAGAATGTTAGAAATGTGGATAACTCTGGGTGGATAGATGGGGAAAGGGGCTCCGCCATGCCCTTTTTGGCCGGCCGGGCGCGGGCTACGGCTTGACGCAGTACTCCGTCGCCTTGGGGAAGATCATCTTTTTGGCATCCGGCGGTGGGAGCGGCTTCAAGCGAATTCGCAGCGCGTACGCGGTGTGCGGCCGAAGCTTCAATTCGAACATGCAGGGCCATTGGCCATGGGCGTCGGACCACACCACGTACGTCGCCGGTCGCAGTCGCCCCCTCGCGAAGCGGCCGCCGCTGTCGACGGCCAGCTCTCCGATCAGCTGCGAGGGGTGGCCGCCGCGATCGAGTTGGAGGGACACACGAGCCTGAGGCATCGCGACATTCCGTTCGTCCGTCACTGTCCCCAAGACCGCGCCGGTGCCGCCGGAATCCCAGCTCACGCTCAACGTGGGGAGCGGAAGATCCGGGAGCGGCGCCACCGCGGGAGAGGGCGCACCGGCGGCGCATGCGAGGCACACCGAACTCGCCAGGAACGCCGCGCACGAACACGCACTCCGCATCTGCGACCTCGATCGCGACATCATCCGCTCGCGCGGCAGATGGCCTAGAAGAACTCCTGGAGCCAGACCTTCACCCGCTCGACGATCGGCGCCATCCCCGCCCCTGTCTTGCGTCCGCGCCGCATGCCCCCCGCGCTCCCGCCCAGCCCCTGCGCCATCCGCTGCGCCGCATAGAGCGCCAATCCCACCACCGTGCCATAGCGCGGCTCCTCCACCGAATCACTCAACCCGCCCACGTTCGCCGCCGGCGAGCCTACTCGCGCCCCCACGCCGAACACATCGCTCGCGAGCTCGCTCACCCCCTGGATGCGTGCCGCCCCGCCCGTGAGCACGATCCCCGCGCTCAATTTCCCCGCGTACCCCGCCTGCGCGATCTTCTGCGCCACGAGACCCAGGATCTCGTCCATCCGCTGGTGGATGATGTGCGCCAGCAACTCGCGCTTGATCTGCCGGTCCCCCTGCGCGCCGGTGCTCGGCAGCGCGATCACCTCGTCGCTGTGCGCGTACATCGGCTCGTACGCGCATCCGAAGCGCTCCTTCAAGCGCTCCGCGTCCGCCTGCGTCACGCCGAGTCCGTGCACGATGTCGCTCGTCACGATGTTCCCGCCGTACGCCACGGTGCCGAGGAATCGGATCTTCCCGTCCTGGAAGATCGCGAGGTCGGTGGTCCCCGCCCCCATCTCCACGAGCGCGACGCCGAGCTCGCGCTCGTCCTCGGTGAGCACGGCGAACGCGCTCGCGAGCGGCTCGAGCACGAGCTCGCGCACCTGGTATCCGGCGCGCTCCACCGCCTTGCGCAGGTTCATCGCCGGCGACGCCCCGATCGTGACGAGGTACATCTCCGTCTCGAGGCGCATCCCGATCATGCCGACGGGATCGCGGATCCCCTGCTCCTTGTCCACGCGGTATTCCTGCGGCATCGCGTGCAGGAGCTCGCGGTCCGTCGGGATGGGCTGCGCGCGCGCGACCTCGTGCGCGCGTTCCACGTCCGCGCGCGTCACTTCGTCGCCGTTCACCGCGACGACGCCCGTGCTGATCATCGCCTGCACGTGCTCCCCCGCGATCCCCGCGTAGACGTACTCCACCTCCACGCCGCTCATGCGCTCGGCGTCCTGCATCGCCTGCTGGATGGAGCGCGTGGTCTCCTCGATGTCGGAGACGACGCCCTTGCGCAGCCCCGCGGTGCGCGCGGAGCCGACGCCGAGCACCTTGAGCGTGGGGTGCTTGGGGAAGTCCCCAGTCACCTCGGCGATGATCGCGGTGGTCTTCGCCGAGCCGATGTCGAGGCCGGCGACGAGTCGGTCAGGATTCATTGCAGCTTGGCGATGACCTGGTCACGGAAGCGGAGGTCGAGCTCGACCGCCCGCGCCCGGCGGCGCGCGAGGTCCTGCTCCACCGGGAGCACGTCGGCGAGCCGCGCGGCAGTGACGTTCGCGTTCGTACGCACGAGCACGCCGGAGAGCGCGAACGTGAGCTCGCCCGGCGACGGGCGCCGCGCCGCACTGATGAGCGCGAAGAGCGCCGGGCTCGCGCCGCGCACGTCGGCGAGGAGCCGCACGAGCGCGGTGTCGGGGCGCTCGAGCACCGGAAGGTCCACATCCGTCTTGCTCGGATCGAGCGGGAGGAGATGACCGTCCGCGTCGGTGGCGCGAAGACCGCCTGCCGTGGGCACGAACGCCACTGGGAGGTTCTCGCTCACGCGCACCACCAGCGTGCCGGGGAGCTTGCGCTCGATCCGTACCGAGCGCACTTGCGGAAGCTCGGCGACGCGCCGTTCGAGCGGCGCGAGATCGTCCCAGACGCTCGCGGTGGTGTCCACGCGCAGACGGGCGAGGATGTCATCGGGTGGAATGTAATGCGTCCCGTAGACTTCCACCTTACGCACCTGGAAGAAGCGCATGCGCCGGAGCAGCGGCGGGGACCACCAGGGGGCGAAGAAGAGCGCGAGCGCCGCGAGCGCGGCGGCGACCAGGCGCGCGGGGCGCGGCGTGCGCCGCGGCGCGCGCGGCTCGCGGCGTCGCGGCGGGGGCGGCGGAGTGGGCGGAGCGGCAGGAGGGGGAGCGGTCACGCGGCCTCGAGGTGCGCGATCAATTCGGGGCCGGTGCGCGTGATGTCCCCCGCGCCGAGTGTGAGCACCACGTCGCCCGGGCGCACGGCGGCGGCGAGCGCGGCGGCGAGCTGGCGGCGGTCGCCGCGCCACGCGAGCGGCGCGTGCGCCTCGCGGAGGGCGCGCACGATGAGCTCGGCGCTCACGCCGTCGATCGGCGCCTCGCGCGCGGGATAGATCTCGGTGAGGAAGATGAGATCGGCCTTCGCGAGCGCGGCGCCGAACTGCGGCGCGAAGTCGCGCGTGCGCGAGAAGAGATGCGGCTGGAACGCGGCCACGAGGCGCCGCCCCGGGAACGCGGCGCGCGCGGCGGCGAGCGTGGCGGCGATCTCCGTGGGATGGTGCGCGTAATCGTCCACGACGGCGATCCCATTCGTCTCGCCGAGGCGCTGGAAGCGGCGCTCGACGCCCGCGAATCGCGCGAGCCCTTCGGCCATCTTCGCGGCGTCCGCGCCGAGCGCGTAGCCCGCCGCGAGCGCGCCGAGCGCGTTGAGCACGTTGTGCCGCCCGGGCACGCGCAGCATCACCTGTGCTTCGGGCTTCGAATCGAACAGCGGGATGAACTCCGAGCCCGTGGGGCCGAGGCGCACGTCGCGCGCGGTCACGCGAGCGTCGCGGCTCTCCAGGCCATAGCGCATCACCTGCGCGCCGCTCGCCGCGCGGAGCGACGCCGCCCCCGGATCGTCCGCGCACGGCACCAGCGTGCGGGCGCGGCGCGCGAACTCGCCGAACGCGGCGCGGATGTCGTCCAGATCGCGATAGATGTCCAAGTGATCGGCCTCGACGTTCGTGATCACCGCGATCTCGGGTGTGAGCGCGAGGAAGGAACGGTCGTACTCATCGGCTTCGACCACGAACAGCGCGTCGCCGCCTGGGCTGAGGTTCCCGTTCCACGCATCGACGCGCCCGCCGACGATGCCGGTGGGCGCGAGCCCCGCGGCGGTGAGCGCCTCGGTGAGCATCGTGGTGGTGGTGGTCTTGCCGTGCGTGCCCGCGACGCCGATCACGCGCCCCCCCTGCACCGCCTCGGCGAGCGCTTCCGCGCGCCGCACCACGGGGAGCCCCAGCGCGCGGGCGCGCGCCAACTCGGGGTGATCGTGCGGCATCGCGGACGTCACGACCAGCGCGCGCGCCCCCTCCACGTGCGACGCGTCGTGCCCCTTCGCGATGGGGATGCCGAGGCGCTCGAGATCCGGGGTGCTCCCCGCGGCGTCGCATCCGGTGACGCGTGCCCCGCGGCGCGCGAAGAGCTCCGCGAGCGCGCTCATGCCAGCACCGGCCGCGCCGACGAAATGGATCGGTCGCGTGTCGGATGGATCGCGCAACGGCATGCGACGAAGATACTGGGGCCGGCGCCCCGCTGTCAGGTGGCGGACGCCTCGCGGGCGATCGTGAGCACCTGCTGCGCGATCTCGTGCGCGGCGTGCGGGCGCGCGCGGGCGCGCGCGCCATCGGCGAGGGCGCGCAGGCGCGCGCCGTCCGACAGGAGCCCGCGCATCACGGCATCGAGGCGATCCACGGTGAGCTCGCGCTCCGGGAGCATCACGGCCCCGCCGGCCCGTTCGAGCGCGCGCGCGTTCGCGGTCTGGTGGTCGGCCGCCGCCGTCGGGAGCGGCACGAGCACGCTCGGGATCCCCCAGGCACAGAGCTCGGCGAGCGTGAGCGCGCCGGCGCGCGTGAACGCGAGATCGGCGGCGGCGTACGCGTCGGCGATCGGCGAGAGGTACGCCCGCACGGCGAGCCCGGGCCGAGCCAGATGCGCGTAGCGATCGAACGCGGCGCGGCCGGTGCCCCAGATGATGTGCACGAACGGCGGGAGACCGCGCGCGATCCACGCGGCCATCGCCTCGTTCATGCCGCGCGCCCCCTGGCTCCCGCCGAACGCGAGGAGCACGAGGCCATCGCGCTCGGGGAATCCCCAGGCGTGCCGCGCGGCGCCACGGTCGGGGCGCGGCTCGGGCGGAGGCGTGATCGGATTGCCCGTGTCGCGCAAGACGCTCGGATCCTGCACGCGCAGGCGCTGCGCCGCCTCGGGCACGCCGAGGAACACCGCGCGCGCCTGCGGCGCGAAGAAGCGGGTGGTGATGCCCGGCTCGCCGTTCTGCTCCTGCAGCGCGATCGGGATGCCGCGCGTGCCCGCGTAGCCGAGGGCCGCGCCGGACGCGTACCCGCCGGTGCCGACGACGAGCGCCGGCATCTCGCGCGCGAACTCGCGCCCGATCGCGCCGTACGCGCGCGCGAGCCCCGCGAGCGTGCGCCAATTCTCCCACGGACGCGAGCGGTACAGTGGGTGCAGGTCGAGGAGCAGATAATTGAATCCCGACGACGGGAGGATCTCGCGTTCGATGCCGCGCTCCGCGCCGATGAAATACAGCGCGACACCGGGATCGAGCGCGCGCACGGCGTTCGCGATCGCGAGCCCCGGATAGAGGTGCCCTCCCGTGCCTCCCCCCGCGAAGACGATCCTCACGCGCGGCTCGCCGGGGTGGGCGCGGTGGTGAGGCGCAACGCGACCTGCTCCCGCGTGCTCCCGATGTTCACGATGATCCCCGTCATGAGGATCGTGAGCACGAGGTTGGTGCGCCCATAGCTCACGAAGGGGAGCGTGAGCCCCGTCGTCGGGAGGAGCCCGATCACGACGCCGAGATGCAGGTAGGCGGTGCTCACCGTGCAGAACGTGAGACCCATCGCGAGCAGTTGCTGGAACGGTGTGCGCGCCTGCTTCGCGATGCGGAAGCCCAGCCACGCGTACGCCGCGAACAGGAGCGTGACGCCGAGGATCCCGGCGTAGCCCCACTCCTCGCCGATGTTGCTCCCGATGAAATCGTTGAACGGGAACGGGAGGAACCCGTTCTGCTGCTGCCCGTGCCCGAAGCCCACGCCGAACCATCCCCCCGATCCCACCGCGATCAGCGACTGCTTGAGTTGGAAGTTCGCCTCGGCGGGGGCCTTCCCGGGATCGAAGAACGACGTCATGCGCAGCAGCGCGTACTGCACGCGCTCCACCATCCGCCAGAGCAGCGGGAGGGAGAGCGCGCCGAGGAGGAACACGTGCCCGAGGCGCACGCCGCCCGCGAAGAGCACGACGCCCATCAGCATCACGTACGTCATCACCATCGAGAGGTCGGGCTCGAGGAGCACGAGCGCGCTGAACACCAAGAGCACCACCACGAAGGGGAGGAGCCCGGTGGTGAAGCGGCGGATCGCGTCCCCTTTCTTCACGACGAGCATCGCGGTCCACACGATCACCGCGAGCTTCGAGAGCTCGGAGGGCTGGAAGGTGAGTCCGAGCTGGATCCAGCGCCGCGAGCCGTTGAGCCGCGGCGCGATCGCGCCCATGAAGGGGAGCACTGGGATCAGGAGGAGGAACGCGCTCACACCGAGCAGGGGCCACGCCCACTCGCGCCACCGCTCGGCGTCGGTCTTCGCCGCCACGGCGAAGCCGGCGATGCCGATCGCCGCGCCCACCAGCTGGTGCCACAGGTAGTACGTGCTCCCGTGGTTCTCGCGCACGGCGAGGAGCGCGCTCGCGCTGTAGAGCACGGCGAGGCCGAAGGCGAGGAGCACGGCGCTCACGATCACGAGCGCGCGCGCCTCCACGCCGGTGCGCCAGCGCGTGCGCGCGGCCGGACGCTCCGCGGTCGCGGTCACCGTTCGCCGGCGAGGCGGCGGAAGGTCTCGCCGCGTTGCTCGTAGTTCGTGAACATGTCGTAGCTGGAGCACGCCGGGCTGAGCAGCACCGCGTCCCCCGGCGCGGCGAGACTACGCGCGCGCTCGACGACGGCGGTGAAGTCCGAGCCCATCTGCTCGAGGCCGCGCACTCCCGCGAGGTCGCGCACGATCGTCGGCGCGGCTTCGCCGTACGCGATCACCGCCTTCGCGTGGCGGCGCAGCGGCTCCAGGAGCGCAGTGTACGGCTCGCCCTTGTGCCGCCCGCCGAGGAGCACGATGGTCGGCTTCGTCATCCCTTCGATCGCGACGCGCGCCGAGCTCACGTTGGTGGCCTTGGAGTCGTTGATCCACAGCACGCTCGCGAACTCGCCCACCGTCTCGAGGCGGTGCGGGAGCGCGTGGAAGGAACGGAGGCCGCCGGCGATGCGCATCCGCGACTCGGGCGTCTGGTGCGCGGCGTCGGCCACGAGCACCGCGAGCGCGGCGGCCATCGCGTTCATCACGTTGTGGTCGCCCAGGAGCTGCAGCTCGTCGCGCGAGAGGAGGCGCTCGCCGTGCCAGAAGATCGCGGGGGACGCGTCGGAGCCGAGCCGCGCCTCGGGACTGCCGTGGGCGGGGGCGGTGGTGAAGTACATGTCGGCGGCGGTGATGCCGTGCGGCGGCAGCGTGCCGAAGTAGCGGTGCTCCCCGGGCACGCGCGCGATCATGCGCATGACCCGCACGTCATCGTAGTTCACCACCCATTTCGATCCCGCGGTCGCGTTGCGGAAGAGGAGCGCCTTGTCCGCGTAGTAGTCCTCCACGCTCGCGTACCGGTCGAGATGGTCGGGGCTCAGGTTCGTGAGCACGCCCACGTCGGGATCGATGCCGGGAGTGTCGTGGAGCTGGAACGAGCTCACTTCGAGCGCGAGCCATTCCGGGGGATGCTCGCGGAGCGCGATCTCGGACACGGGCACGCCGATGTTCCCGGCGTCGACGGCGTCGTGCCCGAGGATGCGCAGGAGGTGCCCGATGAGCGCGGTGGTGGTGGTCTTCCCGTTGGTGCCCGTGATCGCGATGACGCGCGTGTCACGGAGCATGCGCAGGCCGATCTCGAGTTCGCTCACGATCGGCACCCCCGAGCGGCGCGCGCGGGCGAGCGGGGGCGCGTCGGGAGGGACGCCGGGACTCGCGACCACGATGGAGGCGCGCGCGATCCGCTCGACATCGTGCGCGCCCAGATCCACCGCAACGCCGCGCGCGCGCAGCGCGCCCCCGGCGGCGTCGAGGCGCGCGCCGGTGCCGGCGTCCGACGCGTACACGCGCATGTGCTCGCGGGCGAGCAACAGCGAGGCCGCGACGCCGCTCTTCCCGAGCCCCACCACGGCCACTTCGCCCGCGCGCCACGCGGCGGGGATCATCGCAGCTTGAGCGTGCTCAGCGCGATCAGCGCGCAGAGGATCCCGAGGATCCAGAAGCGCGTGACGACCTGCGACTCGCTCCACCCCTTCATCTCGAAGTGATGGTGCAGCGGCGCGCGCAGGAACACGCGGTGCGCGCGCGCGAAATCCACGCCGTACGCGCGCTTGCGCCACTTGAACACGCTGCGTTGCAGGATCACGCTCACGGTCTCGGCCACGAACACGCCCCCGATGAGCACGAGCAGGAACTCCGACTTGAGGAGGATCGCCACCGCGCCGAGCGCGCCGCCGAGCGCGAGCGACCCCGTGTCCCCCATGAAGACCTGCGCCGGGTACGTGTTGTACCACAGGAAGCCGAACAGCGCGCCGATGAACGCGCCGCTGAACACCGCGAGCTCCCCCGCGCCGGGAAGGTAGTAGATCTGCAGGTAGTGGCTCGTGTCCGAGCGCCCGATCACGTACGCGAAGATGCCGAACGTCGCGAACGCGATGGCCGAGAGGCCGCTCGCGAGGCCGTCCAATCCGTCGGTGAGGTTCACCGCGTTGCTCACGCCGGTGAGCACGAAGGCCACCCACGGCACGTACATCCACGCGAACACCGGCACCACGAGCACGTACTTGTAGAACGGGACGGTGCTCGACGCGCCGGGGAGGTTCGACAGGGGATCGGCGATGAGCCAATAGCCGAGTGCGATGCCGATCACGATCTGCCCCGCCAGCTTGTAGCGCTCGATGAGCCCGCGGTTCTCCTCGCCGCTGCGCCGTTGGCGCAGCTTCAGGTAATCATCGAGGAACCCGATCGCCCCCATCAACGCCGTGACGGCGATGGCGGTCCACACGTAGCGGTTGCTGAGGCGCGCCCACAGGAGCACCGGGATGAGCCCGGCGACGAGGATGATCACACCTCCCATGGTGGGGGTGTTCCCCTTCTGCAGATGCGTCTCCGGCGTCCCCTCGCGCACGCCCTGGTTCACCTTCATCGCGCGCAGCCGCGCGATGGCCGAAGGGCCGATGAGGAAGGCGATGAGCATCGCCGTCACCGCCGCGCCCGCCGAGCGGAACGTGATGTAGTTGAAGACGTTGAACACGCCGCAGTAGCGGCAGGCCCCCGTGAGGCGCGTCAGGAGGTAGAGCACTAGCGCTCCGCCCAGGCGGTCAGGTGCGGCACGAGGCGTTCAAGTTGCACGCCGCGCGACGCCTTGAGAAGGATGACGGCGTCCGGCGCGAGCCGCGGCTCCAAGAGGGGCCAGAGATCGTCCACGTCCGCGGCCGTGATCACGCGCGCGTCGCCCGGCCCCGCCGCGCGCAGCGCCGCGCCCAGGTCGCCGATGCCGGCGATGACCTCGGCCCGGCTCGCGAGCGCGTAGCGCGCCACCTGGTCGTGCAGGCGCGCGGAGTGCGCGCCGAGCTCGCGCATGCCGCCGAGCACCGCGACGCGCTGGCGTCCGTCGCCGGCGCCGCCCACGAGGTCGATCGCCGCCCGCATGGACGCCGGGCTCGCGTTGTACGCGTCGTTGATGAGCGTCGCGCGGCCGAGCGCCTCCCACGACAGGCGCATCTTCGGGAGCGTGGCGCGCGCGATCCCGCGCGCGGCGTCCTCCATGGAGACCCCGCACTCGCGCGCCGCGGCGAGCGCGAGCATGGCGTTGCGCAGATTGTGCACCCCGCGCGCCGGCGGGCGCACGGTCACGCCGTCGATCTCGATGGCGCCCAGCCCGTCCGCGCCCACGTGCCAGCGCGTGGCGCGCACGTCCCCCTCATCGAGTCCCGCCTGCACCACGCGGCGCGCGCGGCCCTTCGCGGCCGCGGCGATCTCCGGCTGCGACGCCGGCGTGATCGCGAGCTCCGTGTCCTCGAAGATCGTGCTCTCCTCGTGCAGCACGACGGCGAGGCTCCCGAGCCCTTCGAGATGCTCCTCGCCGATGCTGGTGACGAGCGCGACCTCCGGGGCCGCGATCGCGCGGAGCCGCGCCATCTCTCCCGGCACGTTCATCCCCATCTCGACCACCGCGATGTCGCTGTGCGCGGGGAGCGCGAGGAGCGTGAGGGGCACGCCCACGAGGTTGTTCAGATTGCCGCTGGTCGCATGCGTCTCGAGCCGCGCATCGAGGGCCGCGGCGAGGAGCTCCTTGGTGGTCGTCTTCCCGTTGGAGCCGCCCACCGCGATCACGGGCCCGCCCCAGACGCGGCGGCGGAAGTGCGCGAGGGCGCCGAGCGCGCGCAGCGTGTCGCGCACGGCGAACACGGGGACGCCGAGTCCCGCCGCGCGCTCCGGCCGGCTCACGACGAGCGCGCTCGCCCCCGCCGCGACCGCCGGCGCGAGGAAATCGTGCGCGTCGTACTTCTCCCCCGCGAGCGCGACGAAGCAGTCGCCGTCGGCGAGGGTGCGCGTGTCCGTCGCGATCGCGCGCAGGGGGCGGGCGCCCGAGGGGCGCGCGCCGGTGCTCTCCCGGGCGAGCGCCGCCGCCACGAGGTCGAGCGTCCAGAAGGCGCCCGCCCCGGTCACGCGACGCCTGCCGTCAGCTCCGCGACGATCGACTTCTCGTCGAAGGGAAGGCGCACCGCGCCGCGCACCTGGTACGTCTCGTGCCCCTTCCCGGCGAGGAGCACCACGTCGTTGCTGGGGTTAGCCAGCTCGAGGGCGCGCGAGATCGCGAGGCGGCGGTCCTCGTGGCGCTCGTGGTTGTCCTTGCGCATCCCGCGCTCGATGTCGTCGAGGATCTCGTCGGGATCCTCGGTGCGCGGGTTGTCGCTGGTGAGGATCACGTAGTCGGCGCAGCGCTCGGCGATCGCGCCCATGAGCGGGCGCTTGCCGCGGTCGCGGTCGCCGCCGCACCCGAACACCACGATGAGCTTGCGCCGCGTGAAGGGACGCACGGCGGCGAGCGCGCGCTCGAGCGCGTCGGGGGTGTGCGCGTAATCGCGCAGCACCGTCGGCATCTCGTGGATCACCTCGAGGCGCCCCGGCACCTGCGGCACGGTGCGCAGCCGCGCGGCGATCGCGCTGAACGTCATGCCGAGGTGCCACGCCGCCCCGGCGGCCGCGAGCGCGTTGCGCACGTTGAAGTCGCCGATGAGCGGGAGGCGCAACGCGTGGCGCTGCGAGCCGGCGCAGAGGCGCCACTCGCTCCCGCGCGGCTGGTAATGCACCGCTTCCGCGCGCACGGTGGCCTCGGCGTGCAGGCCGAACGTGATGAGGCAGGGCGCGGGGGGGAGCTGCGCCCACGCGGGATCGTCCCGGTTCACCACGGCGGCGCCGCGCGGCGTGAGGTAGTCGATGAGCCGCGCCTTCGCCTCGAAGTACTTCTCCATCGTGCCGTGGTAGTCCAGGTGATCGCGCGTGAGGTTGGTGAACACCGCCGCCTCGAAGCGCAGGCCGTCGATGCGCCGCTGGTCGAGCGAATGCGACGAGACCTCCATCGCCACCGAGCGCACCCCTTGGTCCACCAGCGCGCGCAGGACGCGCTGGAGCTCGACGGGGCCGGGCGTCGTGAGACCGGCGCCGCCCTCCATGGGCGTGCCCGCGCTCCCGAGGAGCACGCCGAGCGTGCCGATCGATGCCGCCTTGGCGCCGGGCGCGTCGAGGAGATGCCGCAGGAGCGAGACGGTGGTGGTCTTCCCGTTCGTCCCGGTGACGGCGGCGATGCGCAGCGACTTCGCGGGCTCCTCGAACGCAGCGGCGGCGGCCACCGCCGCGGCGCGCCGTCCTTCGCGCACCACGATGGCGGGGAGCGCCGTGCGCCCCGCATCCTCGACGATCGCGAGCGCCGCGCCGCGCGCCGCGGCGTCGCCCAGATACTCGTGCCCGTCCTGCATCGACCCGCGCACCGCGATGAAGAGCGCCCCCGGCGTCACCGCGCGGCTGTCGTCGGTGATGTCGGCGGCGCGCTCCGGGACCGCCGCCGCGACGTCCACGAGGAGCCCCGCGCGCTTGAGCGCGTCGGTGACGCGCGCGGTGACGAAGCCGCTCACGGCGCGCTCTCCAGCTTCACGATCGCCCCCGGCGCGAGGAGCGCGCCCGCGGCGGGCACGGTGGCCGACGCGGTGAGTCCCACGTTCGCGACGGCCACGTGGAAGCCCGCGTGATGCAAGGCGAGGACGGCGGCGCGCATCGAGAGCCCGCGCACCGCGGGGACGGCACGGCGCGCCGGCGCGGCGGCGGCGTGCGGCGTGCCCGCGTACGGGAGCGCGAACGTCGCCGGCGGCGCGGCCGGCGCCTCCACCGCGGCCACCGCGAGCGCGGTCTCCGGGCGCGGCGTGGCGGGCGCGAGCGACTCGGCGCTCGCCAGCGTGGCGCGGTCGAGCGACGCATCGCGCGCCGCGAGCGCCGCCTCGAGCACCGTCTTGGAGAGCGGCGCGGCGGTCTTGCCGCCGAAGATCTGCCCGCGCGGATCATCCAGCTTCACGAGCATCACGTACTGCGGCCGGTCCGCCGGGAAGAGCGCGACGAAGCTCGCCGTGTAGCGCCCCGCCGCGTACCGCCCCTGCCCCGGCGCGGCGCGGCGCGACGTGCCGCTCTTGCCCGCGATGCGGAAGCCGTGCATCGCCGCCTCCGTGCCCGTGCCGCCGGCGACGACGTCGATCATCATGCTGCGCACGAGCGCGGCCGTCGGCGCGTCCACCACGCGGCGCACGACGCGCCGCGTGTGGCGGTAGCGCACCGTGCCGTCGGGGGCACGGATCTCCTTCACGAGCTGCGGCTCGAGGAGCTCGCCGCCGTTCGCGATCGCGACGTACGCCGAAGCCAGCTGCAGCGGCGTGACCGCGATCTCGTACCCCATCGCGAGCGACGCGGGAGACTGATGCGACCACTCCGCCGGCACGCGCAGCGTCCCTTCCGCCTCGCTCGGGAAGGGCACGCCCGTGGCGATGCCGAAGCCGAAGTCGCGCAGCGCGTCGAACTCCTCGTGCGGCGTCAGCCGCTCGGCGAACTTCGCGATCCCGATGTTGCTCGACCAGCGGATCACCTCGCGCAGCGAGAGATCGGCGGCGGGATGGTCGTCCACGATCGTGCGCCCCGCGACCGTCCACTTCCCGTGCTCCGTGTTCACGCGGTCTTCCGGATGCGCGCGGCCATCGGCGATGAGGCGCGCGGCGACGAGGGGCTTGAGCGTCGAGCCCGGCTCGAACGGCTCGGTGAGCACGGGGCTCCCCGAGGAGCGCGGATCGAGGCGGCGGCTCGCCATCGCGCGGATCTCGCCGTCGTCGGGATCGAGCACCACGAGGTCCCCCCCCGTCGCGCCCGTGCGCGCCACGGCGGAGTCGAGCGCGCGCTGCGCGATCTCCTGGAGCTCCTGGTTGATCGTGAGCACCACCTCGTCGCCGGGCTCCGGCGCGACGGTGGTGTCGGCGATCGCGGCGAAGCGCGGACCGCGTGCGTCGCGCTCGAACGTGGCGCGGCCGGCGCGGCCGGCGAGGAGCGAATCGAGCGCGAGCTCGAGGCCATCCACCGGCGCGTCCGCCGCGTCCACCGTGCCGATCACCCGGCGCGTCGCCTCGCGCTGCGTGTACACGCGCTCGAGCGCCGCTTCGGCGTACACGCCCCGCATGCCGGCGAGCGCGCGCGCGTCGCCGGGGAGCCAGAGGCCCGGGAGCACCACCCAGGCGCGCGAGGTGTCGAGCGCGCGCAGCATCGCCGCGCGCGGGACGCCGAGCTTGCGCATCGCGTCCGCCGCCGCGCGCGGGTCGGCGAGCTCGCGCGGCGCCACCGAGAGGCGCACGGCGTCGCGCGTGCGCGCGAGGGGGGCGCCGTGCTCATCGAAGATGTCCCCGCGCGGCGCCACGAGGTCCATCGTGCGGAAGTGCAGCGCCTCGGCGCGCGCCTGCCACGTGCCCCGCTGCCAGAGCTGCACCTGTCCCGCGCGCGCGACGAGCGCGATGGCGAAGAGCACGAGGAGCGCGTGCAGCAGCGCGAGGCGACTGGGGCGGAGCATCTAGGGCGTGCGCGGCGTCCGGCGAAGGATGACGAGCTCGGTGTCGTTCGGGATGTGCATGTGGAGTCTGCCCTCGGCCACCGGCGCCAGCTTCGCGCGGCTCGTCAGATCGCGGAGATCGCTCTCCAGCTGCGCTCGCTGCGCTTCGAGCTGCGTCCGCTTGTCCTCGAGCACGCGCAGATCCTGCGCCTGCTTGTGACCCTCGGCCCTCCGCCAAATGACGCCTGCCCCCAGCAGAAAGAAACCGACCAGGAGGAGCGCGATCCACGAGCGCCCGCGCGGGCCCGACCGCGCCGGGGCGCCGCGCGCGTCGCGTCCCGCTACGCGGCCTTTCGCCATGCGCGCAGGCGCGCGCTCCGGGCGCGCGGGTTGCTTGCAATCTCGAATGCCGAGGCGGTGACCGCCTTGCGGGTGAGCGTCGTGCCGAGCGGCTCGCCCCGGCAGGTGCACCGCGGCTGCCGCGGCGGGCAGATGCAGGCGGCGCTCCACTCGCGGAAGGCGTTCTTCACGAGGCGGTCCTCCCCCGAGTGGTAGCTGATGACCGCGAGGACGCCGCCGGGGGCCAGCCGGTCGCGCAAGAGGGGGAGCGCACGCTCGAGCCCGGCGAGCTCGTCGTTGACGGCGATGCGCACCGCCTGGAAGAGCCGCGCGAAGTCGCCGGGGCCGCTGCGCGGCCCGAGGGTGGCGCGGATCGCGCCCACGAGGTCGTCGCTGGTCGCGAACGCGCGGTTGCCGCGGCGGCGCACCACCTCGCGCGCGAGGCGACCCGCCCGCGGCTCGTCCGCGTACTCGCGGAACACGCGCGCGAGCTCGAGCTCCGGCACGTGCGCGAGCCACTCGGCGGCGGTCTCCGGGGCGTCGTCCCCCATGCGCATGTCGAGGGGCGCGCCCTCGCGGAAGGAGAAACCGCGCGCCGCGTCGTCGAGCTGGTGCGACGAGACGCCGAGGTCGAGGAGGATGCCATCCAAGGGCTCGTCTCCCAGCGCGTCGAGCACCTCGGGATCGGTGAAGTTCGCCTGGATCACGCGCAGCGCACCGCTCCGCTCGAACGGGGCGAGCGCGAGGCGCGCGGCGGTGATGGCCTGCGCATCGCGGTCGAGCGCGATCACGTGCGCTCCGCGCTCGAGCAACGCCCGCGCGTGCCCGCCGCCGCCGAGCGTGCCGTCGAGGACGCGCGTCGCGCCGCCGAGGAACGCGAGCACCTCGGCGGCGAGCACGGGCACGTGGTAGGCCGCGCCCGCCGGCATCTCAGCGCGTTCGCCGCGCATCACGCTCCGCTCGATGGCCCGAAAACACGAGCGCCCGCCGGATCCCGGCGGGCGCTCGCACGTCGGGCGCTGCTGCACCCGTCATTTGCAGAATCGTTTGACCTGTCCATCCACCGCGGGTCCGTACTGCTGGATGATCCCCAGCATCTGCGCCGCGATCTTGGGGTCCGCCTTCCCGCCGGCCGCGATCTTCAGCTGCGCCGTCTGGAAGTTGTCTTGCGCGTCCTTGGCGAGATCGCACCGCTTCGCCGTCTGGTTCTGGCGCACCACGAGGTCGCCCACGTTGAACGCCGAGAGCCCCTCGTAGAACTTGGCGCCGTCGCTCGGCGCGATGCTGTCGGCGAGCGCGAAGGTCGAGACCGCGCGCTTGAAGTCCTCGGGCTTCTTGGGCGTGGCCGCCTGCGCCGCCTTGTACTGCTGGCCGCCGAGCACGAGGAGGAGTTGGCCCGCGGCCGTGGAATCCTCCTTCAACTGCGCCAGGGAGCGCGCGGTATCGGCCGCCGTGCGCCACGTCTTCGGATCGACGCGGCGCGTCATCGCCATCCGGATGGCCGCGACGGCCTGATCGCCGTGGCCGAGGTCCATCTGCGCTTGCGCGGCGAGGAGGTACGAATGGCCGTTCAGCGAGTCGAGCGCGATCGCCTTGGTCGCCGCGTCGAGGGCGACCTGCGGGTTCTTCGCGAGGCGCTGGATCTGCGAGTCGAACTGCCAGAGCGAGAGGTTGAGCGGGAACTTCGCCACCCCCGCGCTCGTCGTGGCGCCCGCCTTGCTCATCTCGCCGAGCGTGGCGTACGCGGCGGACTGGCGGATGAAGAACGTGGTGTCGGCGGCGGCGGTGTCGACGTGGATCATGTCGTCCCCGATGATCACGGCCTTGCGGTAGTAGGTGGTGTCGTGCGTCGAGGCCGCGGCCGCGAGGAGGATCTGCCAATCGAGCTTGACGAGATCGGGGTCCCCGACGTTGTTGTCGACCGCCGCCTGGATGATCGGCACCGCCTTCTGCGCGTACCCGGAGACCACGATCTTCGTGACGTTGTCCTGCACGAGGATGACGTTGCGCGGGTCCGCCTGGATGAGGCGGGCCCACATCTGCACGGCCATCCCGCCGGCGATGTCGGCGCTGTCGGATTGCCCCGCCGCCTTGTACTTCTGCCGCAGCGCGTTGTACTGATCGCCGAGGAGCCCGAGCGCGAGCTTGTTCACGGAGTCGAGTTCGACCACCCGGTTCGCGACCTTGATCACGGAGTCGGTGGGGGCCTTCACACCGATGAGCGCGTTCGCGAGGCAGACGCGCGCGGCGGTCGACGTCGGATAGACCGCGATGGCCGCGTTCGCCGCCGCCACCGCGGTGGCGAAGTCCTGCGCGCGCAGCGCGTTCATGCATCGCGTGAAGTCCGGCACCTCCTTGCGCGCCGCCTGGTACGCCTTCGAGGCGAGCTCGGGGAGATCGCCCACCCGGTTCGCGACGATCGGCGCGAGCGTCTGCGTCGCGTCGGGGAAGTCGGTGATGTCCATCACGAGCGTGAGGCGCACCTTCTTGCCGGGGAGCGTGTCCACCGAGCCGACGAGGTACTCTTCGGTGCGCAGGTTCTTGGCGAGGAGCCGCGACGTGAGCAGGTCGGGAGCGCTGTCGCAGCTGAAGCCGGAGGCCTCGAGGTTGGCGCAGACCGACGCCTTGTTCACCACCGTGAGCACCCGGCTCGGGATATCCGTCGCGATGCGCTGGCGGAGATCCTCGGCGACCTGCGCGCCGACCCCCTTGTCGCTGCTGCGGAAGGGCATGATGAGCAGGCGCGGCGCGTCCGCCTTCTGCGCCTGCACCGCGCCGGCCGGGACGAGCGCGGCGGAAAGGGTGAGCGCCACGGCGGGCGCGAGCTTACGGACGAGTGACCTCACGATCGACGACCTCCGAGACGGTGGACCTGCGAGTGCCAGAGGAGCAGAGGCCTTCGGGCATGGGCGAAGAGGGACTCGAACCCCCGACATCCTGCGTGTAAGGCAGGCGCTCTGACCAGCTGAGCTATTCGCCCGGGACGACCAGAAGACGACCGGCGGCCACCTCGCGCTCCACGCGGCGGCCACCGCGCTGCTCCGATGCGCGAACGTTACGACAGGATCGCGATCGGGATCAGCACGCAATAGGCCAGCACGAGGAGCACGGGCGCGACGGTCTCTCCCCCTCGTACCAGGTCCGCGTATCCCAGACCGAGCGAGAGGACGGCGAGCGTCCACCAGGCCCACGGCTTGACCCGTGATGCCGATTCCGATTTTTGCATAAGACTGTAGGATAGGCCTCGCTCAAAAGCGTGTCAAGCAACGGTAGCGTTGGGAGTTAGCCGCTCGGACCCTCCCGCTCGGTGCGCTTCGGTTCGTGCCCCGCGGCGTCGAGGAGGAGCGCGATCGCGGACGCCCGCGCCGCCCGCTCCGCGGCCGCTTCGGCGGCGCGCATAGCCTCGAGGCGCGCGCGCTCGCGCTGGCGCCGCGCGAACCAGAGCGGGGTGAGGAGGAGCGCGACGAGCGCCGCGATGGCCGCGAGGTTGGCCATGAGCGCGAGCAGGCCAAAGCGCCGCATCGTGCGCGCGCGCCACTGCGCTTCGAACGACGCCTCGGTGATGCCGAACGCTTCGCGCATCGCGCGGTCCATGTTGCCGCTCGCGCGCCAGCGCGCGAAGAAGAGCGAGAGCCCGCGGGCGCTGTCGAGCGCGGCGAGGTCGGCCACGGCGCGGAACGAGAGCGCGTACGCCATCCCCGCGCGCACCGCGCCGCCGGAGAATCCGGCGTCGAGCGAATCGAGCGGCGGGACGCCGTGCAGCACCAGTCCCACGCTCGCGGCGAGCGCGTCGTCGCGCTCCCACTCGCGCGCGCTCCAGCTCGCGTACCCTTCGTCGAACCAGCGCGGCGGGAGATCGTCGAGCGACTCGTGCAGCGCGAGATGCGCGAGCTCGTGGCGGAGCGCGGCGGTCGGATCGCCGGCATCGGATCCGGCCGCGGTCCCTTGCATCACGATGCGGTGTTCCGCGGGGATCGCGATCGCCGAGCCCCATTCGGGCGCCCCCGCGCCGCTGTACTCGCGGAAGCGGCGCAGGTCGGGGGCGATCTGGATGAGCACCGCGTCGCGCGGGCGCGGGAGCCCGGGGAAGGTGTCCGTCCCCTGCGCGCGCGCGAGGAGTGTGCGCGCGAGCGCGCGGTCGGCGGCATCGGCGGTGATCGTGAAGCGGCCGCTCGCGAGCGAGTCCATCCGCTGCGCCGCGAGCGGCGCGGTGAGGAGCGCCAGCGCGGCGCCGGCCGCCGCTAGGTGCCGGCGCGCGTGGGGGAGCCGCCGGCCTCGACCGTCTTCAGCATCTCGCCGCACCGCTTCCCCCATGGATTGAACTTGTTCGCGGCCAACCCGTCCCGCCACGCTTGCTTCGCGTCCTCCGGCTTCCCGTCGAACCAGAGCGCGCGCCCCAGCTCATAGTAGGCTTCGATCAGGTTCGGCCCCAGCGCGAGCGTCTTGCGGAAGAAGGTCTGCGCATCCTCGAACATCTCGCGCTCGGCGTACGTGAGGCCGAGATAGAAGTGCGCGTACAGCGTGGCCTTGCGGTCGTTGTCGAGGCGGATCGCCTTCGAGAGATGCTCGATCGCTTCGCCGAAGATCCGCTTCTTGAGGCAGATGTAGCCGAGGTTGATGCGCGCGAGCGAGTTCGTGGGCTGCCGCATCAGCACCTTCTGGAAGTTGAGCAGCGCCTCGTCGTACTTCTCCTGCAGCATCTGCGCCCAGCCGAGGAGCGACTCCGTCTGCGGGTCGTCGGGGGAGAGCTCGAGCGCCTTGAGGAGCGCGCGCTCCGCCCCCTCGTGATCGCCCAGCGAGATCAGGCTCCATCCCTTCTCGATGAAGGTCGAGGCGCCGATGTGGTCGGCGACGATGGGCTTCTCCCCGACGAACTCCGGCGCGTTGGAGGGCGCGTTCGTCTGCTGCAGCTGCTTCCATCGTTCGACGAGCCGCTTGATGTCGTCGCGCAGCGCGGACAGCTGCGCGATCTCCTGCTCCGCCTGCTTGAACAGCGCGATGATCTCCCCCTTGATCGCCTCGCGGTCCTCGACGGTGGAGGCGCGGTCGAGGCGCTCCTCGATCGCGACGTAGCGCTGCCGGAACAGGCCCGAATCGGTGTCAGCCATCGTTCGCCGCCTTGGCCGCCTTCGCGAGCTGCAGGCGTTCGCCGGCGCTCAGCAGGTGCGGGATGTCGAGGAAGATGACGAGACCGTCGTCCTGGCGCACGAGGCCGCGCAGGTACTCCGCCTTGAGTCCGCGGAACACCTTGGGGGGCGCGGCGATGCGGTCGGCCGCCACGCTCGCGACCTCGAGCACGCTGTCCACGATCGCGCCCACCCACTCGTCCGCGACCGAGAACACGATGATGCGCGACTCGGGGCGCGGCTCGCGGCGCTCGAGGCCGAAGCGCGCGCGCAGGTCCACCACCGGCACCACCTTCCCCGCGTGATCGATCACGCCGTCCACCCATGCGGGGAGGTTCGGGAGCGGCGTGGGGCGCGCGTAGCGCAGCACACGCTCCACGTGCGCCACGTCCCCGGCGAACCGGTCGTCGCCGAGGCGGAAGGTCACCACCTGCTGCACCGCGGGCGCGCTCACGTCTTCCACCGCAGGCAGGCGTGCACGAGCGCGTCGGCGTCGCACACGGCCACGAGCTCCGGGCCGCGCGGCGTGACGCCGCGCAGCACGGGATCGCCGCCGCGCGCGCCGGGCACCGCGCGCAGCGTCGAGAGATCGGCCATCATCACGTCCTCCACGTCGTCGATCACGATCCCCGCGCGCCCCGCCTGTCCGCGCACCACCAGGGTCACGTTCGCGTCCGGCGCCGGCGCGGCGCCGAGCAGCGGCTCGGCGGCGTAGACGGGGAGCATCGCGCCGCGCAGCTGCGCCACGCCGAGCATCCCCGCGGGACTCCCCGGGAGCGGGTGCACCGCGAGCGACTCCACCGCTTCCTCCGCCTGCGCGAGCGCGAGCGCGAAGTGCTCGCTCCCCACGCGGAACAGGAGGAGCTCCGCCATCGTGGCCGCGCCGCCCGCGCTCACCGGTCCCGTCCTTCCGCCGCGACCGAGCGCGCCGCGCGCGGCGGCGTGCCGCCGGGACGGCGCTGCGCGACGAGCTCGGCGATCGCGGCGGCGATCTGCTCGAGGGGGAGGATGCGCTCGGCGCCCCCCGCGGCGGCCGCCGCCTGCGGCATGCCGTAGATGATCGAGGTGCCGCGGTCCTGCGCGATGCCGGCGCCCCCCGCATCGTGGATCGCGCGCAGTCCTTCCGCGCCATCGCGCCCCATGCCGGTGAGCACGACGCCGATGCACGCCGCGCCGAACCGCTCGGCTACCGAGCGGAAGAGCGGATCGGCCGCGGGGCGCACGCCCCAGATCGGCGGTCCGTCGTCGAGCGCGATCACGGGGCCCTCCACGCCGCGCACCACGCGCATGTGCCGCGCGCCCGGCGCCACGTACGCGTGTCCGCGGCGCAGCGGCTCGCCGTCCCGCGCTTCGGAGACCGCGAGGGGGCTGTTCGCGTCGAGGCGCTCGGCGAGGCTGCGCGTGAAGCCGGCGGGCATGTGCTGCACCACGAGCACGGCGGCGTCGAGAGCGCGCGGGAGCGCCGGCACGACCTCGGCGAGCGCGCGCGGGCCGCCCGTGGAGCTCGCGATCGCCACCACGCACGTGGCGGTGGACTCGGGGAGCCGCGCCCGCGCCGGTGCGGCGCCGGCGAGCGGCGTGCCGAGCGCGGCGACCGCGAGATTCACCTGGGCGGCGGCGCGCAGCGCGGCGAGGAGGGGCTCGCGCGCGGCGGCGAGGTCGAGACTGATCGGCCCCGACGGCTTGCGCACGAACTCCACCGCGCCGAGCTCGAGCGCGCGCAGCACCGGATCCTGCGCGCCGCCGGTGGCCGCGCCGCTCAGCATCACCACCGGACGCGGCGACTCGCGCATGATCCGCTCGAGCGCGGAGAGCCCGTCGAGCTCCGGCATCTCGACGTCCATCGTCACGATGTCGGGGGCGAGGGCGTGCACCTTCTTGAGCGCGTCGGCGCCGTGGCGCGCGGTGCCCACCACGCGGAACTCGCCGGAGCCGTCGATGAGGTCGACGACGAGCTTGCGCATGAACGCGCTGTCGTCGACGACGAGGACGGTGCGCGGCGAACTAGAGGGAGACATTGCCCTTCGCGAGCGAGCGGACTTCGAGGCCGCCGTCGCCGGCGCGGAAATAGACGCTGCGCCCGTGGCCGCCCCCCACATCCTCGGCGAGCACGGGGATGCGCGCCTGCGCGAGCGCCACGCGGCACGCGAGCACGTTGCGCTCGCCGATCTGCAGCCCCCCCGACGGGAGGAGGTTGGTGAACATGCTCGCGCCCCCCACCAGGCGCGCGGTGACGCGGCGGTCCAACGCGCCGAGCGCGCGCATCTGCTCGAGGAGGAGCGGCACCGCGGTGGACGGGAACTTCGCGCGGTTGCCGCGGTCGCGCGCCATCGAGTCGCTCGGGAGGAGGACGTGCGCGAGGCCGCCCACCTGCGCGTCGGGGTCGTGGAGCACGATGGCGACGCAGCTCCCCAGCCCGATCGTCGCGAGGAGCGTGTCCCCCTTGGCGACGGCGGCCTCGGCCACGCGCACGCGGACCTCCGTCACGGCGCCCGGCGGAAGAGGCGCTCGCGCGCATCCACCGCCTCGAACCGCGTCCGCTGCGACGCCGGGAGCGTCTCCACCTTGCCTTGCATCAACACGCCCCCCGGGACGAGCGCGCCGTGGAAGAGGTCCCAGAGCGCGTCCTGCGACCGCTTGTCGAAGTAGATCGCGACGTTGCGGCAGACGATGAGATCGAACGGGCCGCCCGGGGGCGCTTCGGCGTGCAGGTCGTGCCGCGCGAAGCGCACGAGCGCGCGGGCGCGCTCGGGCACCGCGAACGGCGCGCCCCCGGCGAAGTGCGCCGCGCGGATGTCGGGGGGCACGTCGATGAAGGCGGACTCGGGATACGTGGCGGCGGCCGCGGCCTCGAGGCTCGCCTTGTCGATGTCGGTCCCGAGGATGTCGATGGCGCGCGCGCGGCGGCCGGCCATCGCGGCGCGCCGCTGGAGCAGGATCGCGAGCGTGTACGTCTCCTCGCCGCTCGCGCACCCCGCGCTCCACACGCGCACCGGCCCCGTCCCCGCGGCCATGAGCGGCGCGAGCACCTTCGTGTCGAGCGCGGCCCACGCTTCGGGATTCCGGAAGAAGCGCGTGACGTTGATCGTGAGCGCGTCGAGGAGCCGGTCGTACTCGTGCGCGTCGGCGTCGAGCACGCGCGCGTAATCGCGGTACGTGTGCACGCCGCGCGCGCGCATGCGCACGGCGATGCGCCGGCGCAGGCACTTCTCCTTGTAGTTCGCGCAGCCGAAGCCGCGGTCCCGCGTGATCTTCGCGGTGAGCGCGTCGAACTCGGCGTCGGGGCGCCGCGCGGCGGTGGTCATCCGGGCATCGACCTCGCGAGGTCGAGGTTCGTCCGGATCACGTCGTTATCCGGGTTGAGGGCGAGCGCGCGCTCCCAGTACGCGAGTGCCTGGTCCTTCTCCTGCCACTTGAAGCGGATGTTGCCGAGCTTGAAGTACACGTCGTCGCCGAGCGCCGGATCGAGCTTGATCGCGCGCTGGAAGGCCTCGAGCGCCTCGTCGTAGCGCGACGCGCGGTAGAGACAGTCGCCGAGGTTCTTGAAGAGCTGCGGGATCGAGCCATCCTCGTGCAGGCCGCGCTCCGCCGCCTGCCCCGCCGCGGACACGTCCCCGCGGCGCTCGTGCACGGCGGCGAGCGTGTTGTAGAGCACGGCGGCGTGCGGATGCGCCTCGACCCCCTCGAGCACGATCTCGAGCGCGCGGTCCGTCTCGCCGGCGAGCGCGGCCGCGAGCGCGGCATAGTGGAACCACGCCGGCGACGGGGCGCGCTTCCCCCAGAGGAGGCGCGCCGCGGTGAGGAGCGCGTCGGCCTCGTCCACCTCGCCGCTCTTGAGGGCGAGCACGCCCAGCGACGTGCGCGTGCGCGGGTCCTCCTGGCCGCCGCGCTGGATCGCCTCCTGCAGCGCCTCGCGCGCGTCGTCGTAGTGCCCCATGCGCTCGAGCGCGTAGGCGAGGTTGTGGAAGATCGCGGGGCGCGCGTCGGGCTGCGCCGCCGCCTCGCGCAGGGTGAGCACCGCCTCGCTCCACTTCCCCTCGCGCATCGCGACGAGGCCGAGGTAGAAGCGCGCGGGCACGTCGAGCTCGTTGAGCTCGACCACGCGCCGGAACTCGCGCGTCGCCTCCTCGAACATCGCGGTCTTGTAGAAGGCGACGCCCAGGTTGCGGTGCTCCTCCACGCGCGCCTCGCGCACGCCGTCGTCCACCGGGCGCGACTTCCCCACGCGGTGCAGGTAGCCCGCCGTGGCGAGCGCGTACAGCGCCTTGCCGACCTCGAACTCCCCGATCCCCGACGAATCGATGAGGCTCGTGACGTCGCGCCGCCCATCGATGAGGGGGATGAGCTGCTCTTGCGCGGGAGTGAGCTGCGCCTCGCTCTGCGCGAGCCGCGCGCGATCCACCTCGAAGATGAGGTCGAAGGAGGGGACCTTCTTCTCGATCAGGCTCCACTCGTCGACGCGGCGCGCCCCTTCGAGGAGGAGCGACTCGGGATTGATCGACACCAGGACGTCGTGGTCCTCCGGGCGCATGTCCGCCTCGAAGGAGAACGTCCCCTGCGTCCACGTGAAGAGGTAGTAGACCGCCTCCTCGATCTGCACGCGGATGTAGCGGTGCAGCTCCTCGCGCGTGAGGATGTGCTGCTCGATCAGGATCTCGCCGATGCGCTTGCCGCGCTGCTGGCGGCTCTGCGCGTCCACCGCCACGTCGAGCTCGAGCTGCGTGATCACGCCGTGCTTCACGAGCAGGTCGCCCAGGCGGTCGCGCCGGTTGACGATGGACGCGTACGAGATGCGCCCGCGGTCGAAGTAGATGTAGCCGAAGTTGTTGCGGTCGGCGACGGAGAGGCACCCCGTCTTCTGCCCCATGGCCAGCAGCTGGAGGACGTCGGGGAGCGACGCTTCGCGGAGACTGCCCTTGATCGCCATCAGCGCAGGTCCTCGATCGTGCGGCCGGACACGTCAGGCCAGTCCCAGACGATCTTCTCCTCGTCGAGGAAGAAGTCGTCGCCGTGGCGGCCGTCGACGGCGCGCGCGGGGGCGGGGGCGAATCCGCCCCCCTCTAGCTCCTTCCGCGCGAAGGCCGCGTTGAGCGGCACGCCCACCACCTCGGCCGCCTTCACGAGCCGGTCCACCGTCGCCTCGAGCTCGGGGACGTTGGCCACGGCGCGCGCGGAGAGGAAATCGACGAGCACGCGATCCGGGCTCTGCCCCGCGGCGGCGAGGTAGCGCGCGTAGAGCTTCTCGCGCAGCGCGTGATCGGGGGGCTGGATCTCCACCACGAGCCCCCCCTCGAAGCGCGAGCGCAAGCGCTCCTCGAGCCCCTGGATCTGCTTCGGCGCGCGGTCGGCGGCGAGCACGATCTGTTTCCCTGCGGAATAGAGCGAATTGAAGATGTGGAAGAGCTCCTCCTGCGCGCGCTCGGTGTCGGCGCAGCGCTGCACGTCATCCACCAGGAGCGCGTCCACGAGACGGTAGCGCGCGCGCCAGCGCTCGATCGTCCCTTCCTGCAGCGCGGAGATCAGCTCGTCGATGAACTGCTGGGCGTTCACGCAGCAGATCGTCTTCGCCCCGCCCCCGGCGGCGCTCATCTCGTTGGCGAGCGCGTTCAGGAGGTGCGTCACGCCCACGCCGTGCGGCCCGTACAGGAAGAGCGGGTTGTACTTGCGGCCCGGCTCGAGCACGGCGGTGTCCGCCGCGTGCACGGCGAGCTGGTTGGACGGCCCCACCTCGAACGTCTCGCGGGTGAGATGCGGATCGGCCGCCGGCGGCGGCTCCGCGCCGCCGAGCTGCCGCGCCACGAGGAGCTCCGCCTCCCCCACCCGCTCCGGGTCGCGGAAGAGCTCCGATTCGGCGAGCACGGGGTCGAAGCGCGCCGCCTCCTGCTCGAGCGCGCGGAGGCGCGCGATGGACGACTCGAACTGCGCGAGGAGCGCGTCCACGTCGGGTTCGTCGGTCTGCTCGAGCGTGCGCTCGAGGAGCGTCGTCTCGTAGCCCAATTGGTGCCAATACGTCATCGCCTCGACCACGCGCACGCGCCACGTGTCGATGTGCTGCGCCACGACGTCCGAGAGCTCGTTGAGGAAGCTCGCGAACTCCTGCCCGCGCGCGCCGGCCGCCACCGCGGGGGTGGCATCCGGCTTCTCGCCGAGGAGCTCGCGCACGTTGCGCGCGGTCACCTCGGCCTCGCCGAGCGTCTGGCACGCGATGAGGCGGTTGAGCGCCCCCTGCAGCTCGCGCACGTTCGAGTAGTTCATGCGCGCGACCTCGTCGAGCACCCCCGCCTCGAACGCCGCGCCGCGCTCCTCGCACTTGGCGCGCAGGATGGCCACGCGCGTCTCGTAATCGGGGAGCCCGACATCCACCACGAGGCCCCCCGCGAAGCGCGTGATCAGCCGCTCGTCGAGGTCGGCGATCTCGTTCGGCGGGCGATCGCTCGTGAGGATGATCTGCTTCCCCGCGCGCTGCAGCGCGTTGAAGAGGCGCAGCATCTCGCTCTGCGTCTCGCGGCGCCCCGCCAGGAACTGCACGTCGTCCAGGAGGAGGAGATCGACGGCCTGGAAGCGCTGCTTGTAGCTCTCGATCGTCCCCGCGGAGACCGCCGCGGTGAGCTCCTCGACGAACTCGTCGAGCGTGATGTAGAGCGAGCGCAGCTGCGGCTGCAGCTGCATCGCGAGGTGCCCCACCGCGATCATGAGGTGCGTCTTGCCGAGCCCCGAGCTGCTGTAGATGAACAGCGGGTTGTACGCCGTGCCCGGCGCCTGCGCCACCGCCTTCGCGGCGGACACCGCGAGCCGGTTCGCCGCGCCGACGATGTAGTTCTCGAAGCGATAACGGGGATCGAGTTCCACCGTCACCGGCTCCCCGCCGGCGTCGCGGCGCTCAGGCGCCGGAGCACGAGCTCCGAGATCCCGCGCAGCGTCTCGAACACGCCCGTCCCGTGCAGCGCGTCGCCCGCGAACGACGGCACGCCGCGGAAGTTCAGCGCGTCCTCGAGCGCAGGGACGCCCAGGATCAGGTCCGCGGGGAGGTCCTGCTTGTTGTACTGGATCACGAGCGGCATCCCGCGGGTGTCCACGCCGTGCTCGGCGAGGTTGGCGTGGAGGTCCTGCATGCTCTCGATGTTCTCCTGCAGCTGGCGCGCCTGGCTGTCCGCCACGAACACCACGCCGTCCGCGCCCTGCAGCACGAGCTTGCGCGTGGTGTGGTAGTACACCTGGCCGGGCACCGTGTAGAGCTGGAAGCGCGTGGTGAAGCCGGAGATCATCCCGAGATCGAGCGGCAGGAAGTCGAAGAAGAGCGTGCGATCGGTCTGCGTGGCGAGCGAGACCATGCGGCCCTTCCGGTCGCGCGGCACCTGCTCGTAAATGTAATGCAGGTTGGTCGTCTTCCCCGACCGCCCCGGGCCGTAGTAGACGATCTTGCAGGTGATCTCCCGCGTCGCGTAGTTGACGAGGCTCACGGCGCGCTCACGAGGGCAGAGGGGTGCCGCCGCTCTCGCCGTCGGCGCTGCGGCCGAAGAGCGCGGCGAGACTGCGCGCGAGGTCGCGCTCGAGGCTCGCCGCGGCGAGCGGCGGGCCGTCCACGCGCGCCGGCGCGGCCTGCGAGAGGCGCGTGGACATCTCAGCGAAGAAGATGCGCACCAGCCCGAGCGAGCTCTCCTCGCCGAAGGCGGTGAGGAACACGAACGCCTCGCGCGGCGTGCGCACCTCGCCGATGAAGATCTGCCGGTCGCGCCCCGCGTGGTACAGCTCGCGGAACGGCTGTCCGTCCAGCTCGCGGCCGAGCTGCCCCGCGCTCGCGTGGATGCCCGCGGCGAGCGCGCAGGCGGCCATCACGTCCACCGCGCGGGTGAAGCCGAACTGCCCCATCACCTGGCCGCTCGGATGCAGCAGGAGCGCGAAGAGCACGCGCGCGTCGTCCACGAAGCCCTGGAGCGGCGCCTCCACCCACGGCTCGGCCACATGCGTCCTCACGCGAGCACCTCCACGCCCTGGAGCATCGCGCCGCGGATGAGCCCGATGTGCGCGCGCGGCTCGGCGAGCGTCACCAGCACGAGCCCCTCGCGGCCCACGCAGCACACGTGCCCCTTCTCCGCTTCCAGCTGGAGGAACTGCACGCGCCCGAGTCCCGCGCTCTGCGACGAGAGCCGCGCGCGCCGGAAGAGCGCCGCGGCGAGCGCCGCCACCACCTGCTCCGACACCCCCACCTGCACGTTGGCGTCGACCACGATGCCGTCGCTCTCCCCGACCACGAGGCAACCGAGCACGCCCCGCTGGCGGATGAGCGTCGCGAGGATGTCCTCGAAGGGCGAGCTCAACCGACCTCCGAGAGCCACATCGTGGCTCGCCGCACGCAGCGGTCGAGCACGCGGCGCACGAAGCCCAGCGGCATCTGCCGCGACGCCGCGACGACCACCATCGCCTCGTCGAGCGCCGGCGCGATCGCGACGATCGCCACATCGGTCTCGTAGAGCACGGTCTTCCACGCGCCGAGGTCGAGGTGGCGCACGGCGCGCTGCGCGTCGTCGCGCACGCCCGAGAGCTGCGCGCCCACTTCCTGCGAGACGTCGGTGCCGTCGGCGGTGACGTACGCGCCTGCCGTCACGAGGCCGTCGGAGTCGAGGAGGAGCGCGGTCTGCTCGCTCTCGCCGAGGATGTCGGCGAAGAGGAAGTGCGCCTCCTCCTCCACGCGCCGCTGCGCGGCCTCGAGCTCAGCGGGCCCCGGCTCGCCGCCGTTCCCCGCGAGCCGCGCGTAGCGCAGGAGCCGCCGCACCATGCGGAGCGCGGTGGAGATCGCGGGATCGGTGCGGTCCCCCGACGCGGCGCCGCTCAGATGCTGCTCGGCCTCCTCGAGGCGCCCTTGCTTGAACAACACGTACCCCATCCCCTTCTGCGCGCCCACGTGCGAGGGGGCGAGCCGGAGCACCATGTCCCACTCGTCGATCGCGCGCTCGAGTTCGCCGCGGTCCACGCAGATGCGCGCGAGGAGATCGTGCGCGTCGGCGTTGTGCGCGTGCCGTTCGAGCCCGCGCAGCGCCACCTTCATCGCGAGGTCGAGCTGTCCCGTCTTCCGCAGGGCCTCGCCGAGTTGCAAGAAGACCAGACTCGACGGATCGCGCGCGAGCTCGTCGCTGAGGCGGCGGATCTCGTCAGACATCGCCCAGCTCCTTCATCGCATCCCGCAGCCGCGAGGCCGCCTCGACCGCCGCGCGCACGTGCGCCGCGTCCCCCGCGTGCGCCTCGTCGGGCGCGAGCCGCAAGTAGCGCTCCCACCCCGCCACCGCATCCGAGAGCTCGCCGCGCGCCACCGCGCACACGCCGAGGAGCCGATAGAGTGCGGGGTTGAGCATGTCGCGCTCGAGCGCGGACCGCACGGTGGCGAGCGCGTCGGTGACCCGCCCCGCCTTGAGCTGCGCGCGCGCGAGCACGGTGCTCGCCTCGACGGCGCCCCCGCTCGCCTGCACCGCGGCGGTCGCGGCCTCGACGGCCTCGTCGATGGCGCCGAGCCGGAGCGTGGAGCGCGCGCGCTCGAGATGCGCGAGGGCATCCTCGGCGCGCGGCGCGGCGGCGGGGGCGGGCGACGGACGCGGCGCAGGCGGCGGGGGCGCGGCGACGGGCGGTGCCGCCGGCGCGGGCGCGGCGACGGGCGGCGCTTTGGGCGGGACATCGGGCGCCGCGACGGGCGCCGCCATCGATGGGGGAGGCGCCGACGTGATGATCGGCACCCCTTGCGGCGGCGCCGCGCGATGGATCCCCGTCTGCTCGAGACTCGGCACGTGCAGCAGCGACCCCGGCAGGTCGACGTGTTCCTCCGAGGCGGCCGGGCGCGGACGCGGCGTCTTGCGCGGCGGCACCGCGGGCGCGGCCGGCGGCTCCGGCTCGGCGCCCTCGCCCTTCCGGAGGTCCACGATCCCGGTGGTCACGAGGCCGTAGATGATCTTGGCCACGTCGAACTCGCTCATCGCGCTGGACGCGGCGATCGCGCGCAGGTCGCGCGCGCCGTCGATCTGCGCGAGCACCTCCCATTCGCGCGGGAGGAGGTCGAGCGCGCCCGCGTGATCGCCGTCCACCGCGGCGAACACCGGCACCACCCCGAGGTTCGGCACCTTCCCCTCGATGAGCGACCACTCATCGATGCGGCGCGCCCCCTCCATGAGCATCGACTCCGTGGAGATGCGGATGTCCGCCTCCACCGGCGCGTCGAGCACCGGACCCTCCTCGAAGCTGAAGTGCCCTTCGCGCCACGACATCATCTCGAACACGACCTCTTCCAGCTGGAAGCGCACCTGGCGCTCGAGCTCCTTGCGCGAGAGCGCGCCGGCGTCCACGAGGAGCTCGCCGAGCTTGCGCTTGTTCCCTTCGCGCCGCTGTTGCTCGCGCAGGCGCGTGAGGTCCCCCTCGGTGATCTTCCCCGCGCGCAGCAGGAGCTCGCCCAGCCGGTGCGGATTGCTCCGGATCAGGGCATGGATGATCCCGCCGCGGTCGAAGTAGACCACGCCTTGGTTGTCGCGCAGCACCGACGTGACCGTGAGCGTCCCCGTCTTCCGGCTCAGGTCGAGGAGCTGGAACACGTCGTGGATGCCGAGCTCGCGGAGCGGGCCTTCGATCGCCATCAGCTCGCCTCCTGCCGGCGGTGGAAGATGCGGAGGAGGTCGGACGCGGTGCGCCCTTCGCGGCGCGCGCGCTTCGCGAACTCCCCGTCCGGCTCGAGCTCCACCACGCGGTCCCACTCGTGGATCGCTTCGCGGTAGCGATGCTGGTCGGCGAGGAGCACGCCGTGCAGGAAGAGCGCCCCCACGTGGCGCGGATCGAAGCGCAGCACGCGCTCGATCGCCACGGAGGCATCGCGGTGGCGGTCGAGCTCGAGGAGCACCTCGCTCAGCGCGAGGAGGGCGTCGATGTTGTACGGATCGCGCCGCAGCAGGTCGACGAGCGGGGCGACGGCCTCCTTCGGCCGGCCGAAGCGGCGGCGCGCGAGCGCGAGCGCGAGCGTCGCCTCGACGTACGTGGGCACCGCGTCCAGCGCCGCGAGCAGCTCCGCTTCCGCTCCCGGGCCATCGTTGCGTTCGGTGAGGAGGCGGCCGAGCTCGAAGTGCACCACCGCCACGTCGGGATCGAGCTCGAGCGCGTTGCGGTACGCGGCGATCGCGCCATCCAGATCGCCGGCCGCGCGCGCCACGTCGCCGAACTGGCGCAGCACGTCGGAGCGCGCGGGAGCGAGCTTGCGCGCGTTCTTGAGGATGTCGCGCGCCCCGGCGGGATCCCCCGCATCCGCGCGCGCCGCCGCCACGAGGAGGAGCGACTCCACGTTCGCGCCATCCGCGGACAGCAGCTCCTCGGCCACGGTGCGCGCCTCGTCCGCGCGGTCCATGAGGAGGAGCGCGCGCGTCTCGCCCGCGAGCGCGCGCGGCGCGCCTTGAGTGACCGCGCGCGCGTTGCGGTAGCGGTCGAGCGCTTCGCCGTGCAGCCCTTGGCGCAGGAAGATGTCGCCGAGGAGCGTGAGCCCTTCGCCGGTGTCCGCGCCGCGCACCAAGGCACGGTTCACCTCCGCCGCCGCGCGGTCGAGCATCCCCTTCGAGAGGTACTCCGTCGCGAGCTGGTACGCGGTCTCCGTGGGCGCCGCGGGCGCGGCGGCCGCGGGCGCGGGGGCCGGCTTGAGCTCGGTGAAGAGCGCATCCAGCCGCGCGGCGTCGAAGGCGAAGGTCTCGACGGTCTGGTCCACGCGCTGCGACTCGCCGAGCGCCGGCGCGATCGACAGGTCGGGATCCTCGTACTCGAGGTCGATCGCGAGCTCGAACTTCTGGCGCACGTAGTACGGATCGAGCTCCAGCGCGCGCCGCGTCGCGCGGAGCGCCCCCTCGAAGTCGCCGAGGTTCGAGAGCGTGAACCCCAGGTTGTAGTGCGCTTCCGCGTAGTTGGGGCGCGCGTGGATCGCGCGGCCGAACGCGTTGCGCGCGTCCTCGTACTTCTTGAGCTCGGCGAGCACGAGGCCGATCCCGTTCCACGCCACCGGCTGCTCGGCGTCCACGGTGA